>Ga0256404_1002408_pt1 | contig 41422 bp, 47 predicted proteins | sample RumenRJG_01DNA_FD_185990 | JGI IMG/M metagenome (GOLD analysis project Ga0256404, IMG submission 185990) | Bovine rumen microbial communities from Lethbridge, Alberta, Canada - RJG_01 | ecosystem: Host-associated > Mammals > Digestive system > Stomach > Rumen | place: Canada: Alberta | collected... | reverse complement strand
TCTGCATTTAGAACGTGCAGAACATGCACAAAAAACTAAGGGCAAGTACCTGTTTCCCAGATACTTGCCCTGTATGTAGCTAATTTTCAGCACTTTCCGTTTATTCTTCTACAGCGGCCTGTGCGGCAGCAAAGTTTCCCCAATTTAATTGGGACTTTGATAAGTCACTGTAATTTGTATGTAATTTATAACCTTTTCTCATCTTTTCTTCTGTTTTCTGTTTAACGTTGCAAAGGTACGAAAATAATCTGAAACAAAGGAGAAAATTGGATATTTTTAACGTAGTTTCTCTATATATTTATATTAATGTACGCGCGATAAACTAAAAATCTATTCCCGCTTCCGTGAGCTTGGTTTTAAGATAGAGGTTTTCCTTCTTCAGATTTTCTATTTCTTGTTTCTGGAGCCTATTTTCACCTGCGAGTTCTTCCAGTCTCAGAATCATTCCCATATTATTCTTTTCGTTCTGTTGTTCTGCCATAGGGTCATCCTTGGCACTATAGAAGTCCTTGAAGAAGTTGTAATTCAGGGCATCAGATATTACCCTCAACTTATCTGTATCAAAAGATACCTTTTTAAGGATTCGATTAACATCAGATCTTCTTATGCCAGTTTTCTCTTCAAACTCCGCCTGTGTCATTCTTAGGTCTCTCATTCTCCTTTCAATATGGAGTCCTAATTCCGGCATAGTGATTTTATATGTGCCCGAGTCCGTCAGATCCAAATCATTACCGAAAACGGCAAAGAAGTTATAGTCAAGTTTCATACTGATTTCAAAGAGCCTTTCAGTCTCCATCGACTTCTTCTTTAGGATCTTATTCAGGTTTGCAACATTCATTTCAAGAATCCTTGCCAAATATGACTGGGTTCTATCATGGGATTTTAGATAATCAAGTATCATATTTCCCACATGAATATCGGGTATATTCAGTATTTGAGAGTTCATATTGTATAATAAACGTTAAACACACTAAAATAATTAGTGAAATGTTTGGTTTTAGCCCAAATTATCACTAAATTTGCACCTGAGTAGGAAACTTGTTAAGTGCCTGATGCAAAAATTACGCTACAAAGGTACAAAATAAAAATGAAATAGAGGTTATTAGAATAAAAAAAATGAATAGTCATCCGACCATAGAAGAAAGACTGACCGCTTTAGAGGCGATCTTCCTCAACCAGAAGGAAATACTTACCTTCAAGGAGGCCTGTGTCTATACAGGCATCAGCCGCAGTACTCTGTATAAGATGACTGCCGCGAAGAAGATCCCACACTACAAGACTACAGCTTTGTACTTTGAGAGAGCCGAACTTGACAGCTGGATTCGCCAGCATCGTGTCAATGCAGTATCATAAATAACAAATAATAAATAATATATAATATTTAATATGAATACCCCAACGATGATACAATTCGCGGACAAGTGCGTCCCCTACGAGGTCTTCGTAAAGGATCTCGCCAGGGAGATTGTAGCCCTTCAGACGGACGCGCTTCGTTATGCGAACGATATCATCAGCCAGAGGAAAGCCTATAAGTTGTTCGGCACAGGCAATGTCCGCCGTTGGGTCAAGGAAGAGAAGCTGGTTCCAGTCAGCAAGCGCCCTGGTAAGATTGAATACCGTGTGTTCGATTTGAAGAGATTACAAGAGAGAAATCAAGACTATTTTTAATCAATAAGCTAAGTGAATATGAGTCAGCTAAAAGATATATTATATATTCCGAACATCCATATTGGCAATGAGATAAGTTCATATCTCAAAGACAGAGGTGTAACGAAAGCCAAATTAGCAAGAGATTTAGGCTTAGATTCTGCTTATTTGGGCAAATTATTATCAAAAAAGAGTTTGGAAACAAAAACTCTTATTTCGATATGTAATGCCTTAGAGCATAACTTTTTTATTCTCTGGTGCCCTGACATTCAATCTAACGATCTCATCTCTGCGCCAGTCGAAGCACCATATTGTATTGGAAAAAAAATAGATCTTCGACTAAGGGAGTTAAAGATGACGCAAATAGATTTTGCTTCACGAGGCGGTATTCCTCGTTCTGACTATGCTCGCGTCACAAAGAAGACATCATTTGATACCGACAAACTCGCACAAATATCCCGTATTCTTGGAAAGAATTTTTTCAATGAATACTGCCTTAATAAGAAACAAGTAAATAACAATACATCGGAAGGCGATAGCCTACTTATAAAACGATACGAGAATTTGGTCATCGAGAACTCCCGCCTGAAGCAAGAATTGAACGATGCCCGTATGGAAATTGCAAGATTAAGATATACAGTTTAAAATATACAATTATGAACAACGAGAATAATTTTCAGCTACACAGTGACGAATTAGAGATTGCTGTTAATAGTACTCTAATGAGATCATGCAAAGAAGGCAACTTTGATGCTTTCTTTGAGGCACGACTCACTAAGGATTTGTATTTCACACGAGAAAACGCCATTATCTTTAGTATCATGGCAGATCTCATTTCATCTGGCATCATACCCGATACCTTTACCATCACTGACAAAATAATGAAGGATGGTATTCCTAATATTGAACCTGCAGACGTTGTTGCCAGAACAGACTGGCAGCCCGGACAGGAGGTTAATTTCTTCGAGCATGTACGCATCCTGCGCGAGTTGGCCTTACGCCGTAAGACGCAGGCGGTAGCGCAGTATCTCGACAAGGGATGCAAAGACGCTACAGCAGACATCAACGAAGTCATTCAGAGTATAGACAGGCTGAAGGAGGATGCTGAAGCTATGGCTTTCAGCGTATTCTCACCTTTCTATAAAGGAGCCAACAAAGACAGGATCCGGGAACTGCTTGCCGCACGGGGACAGAATCTCTCTACTGGTTACCATTTTGGCAGTGAGGAATTGATGATACCACCGAAGGCCCTAACTTTCATTGTGGCCGCTACAGGACATTGTAAGAGTACCTACCTTATTAACCTCGCCCTCCGGGTATGTGCGGCATACTCAGAGAAGAAAGTGCTGTTCCTCAGCTATGAGGAAGCCTTGGAGAGTGTCTATGTGAATATGCTGAACACCTACGCCAAGGTAGAACTTGGTGAGAATAACCGCAACATCATAGCCAACCACACTATTGCGGGTGGCGATCTCGACAAGTTGCCGAACGTCAGTCAAACTGAATACGACGATTACAAGCACTTCTTGGAGAATAAGCAAGCCGTAGCCGACTTCACCGAGAAGGAAGCTGAGTTCTATCAGCTCATCGAGGACGGTCGCCTGAATATCCAATATGTTGAGTTTGCCGTCGATACACTAAGTTCTTATATCAAGGAGATGCGTCGCAAGGGACTTTGCAATATAGCCTTCATAGACTATGTTCAGCTACTCAACGCGCCCATCAGAAGTAAGTATCGCTCCAGAGAGGATGAATTGAAAGAGATTTGCATCAGCCTGAAGAATCTGGCCGTTGACGAAGAATATGGCTTGCCCATCGTGTTCGGCGCACAGTTCAACCGTCAGGTAAAGTCAGCTAAAGATCTGCTACCGACGAATATCGGCGAGGCCGGTGATATAGAGCGTATTGCCAACACCATCGTCGCACTCTGGAACTGCCAGAAAACGGAGGATCCTGGCACTGACGAACTCCGTCAGAAGATTGCAGAATACCAAGGCACGAAGGAATATAACTCTTCGGCCATCTTCGCCAAGATTTTGAAGCGTCGCGGTTATGCCAGCGGCTTTACAGCCACTTTCCCTTTCGAGGGCAACACTGGTCGTATCCTCGATAGAGGTGATGCTACCACGAAAGATATAAATTACTCTTTAATGTAAAGTTTCAATGGTCAATAGATTACCAATAAAGAAATCCAATAAATACGGATATTACGGTGCTGTTATAAACGACATGTTTATTGACGGTGCCCAAAGAGAGCCGTCCGTTCCTTTTGGTAATCTTGACCAAGACGAGCAAAAAGCATGGGAGGACTTTGCCAAACAGAATAATCTTGATGTCGTTGAGTTCTATAACGATGAAGGTACTCAGATTAAGTTATCCAGACTCCAGACTTTTATCTTAATGAAACTTCAGGAGAAATATAACAAGGAAGTTGAAAACAACTATGATATGAAGAAAGAGAACTGGATGAAGAACGGTCACGGCACAGAAGATTACGGAATTGTTCATGTAACCGCTGTTGGATTAGCCAAGGAAATATATAATAAGATTACAGGTAAACAAGTTAGATTGGTTAGGGACGCAATCAAAAAATTAAAGGAAAAAGATGGTTTTCTAAGATATTACGTCCGCGACCCGAATACTAATAAGTTTATTGTAAGAATCGAAAGATGTTCTCTTATTACTTCTTATGGAGTGGATATTAGTGATCTTAGAATAAGAACATTCAATTGGGTCCGACTGCATCCCATCTTTTTCAGTGCCTTAAAAAGACGCTACATTCGTTGTCTGGATCATACGGTACTTCTAAGCAAGTATTTTAATTATGAGCTTCCGTCTATGCCATCTATGTTGCTATTCAAGTTTCTGACAAAGTTCGGAAACAGAGAAGACAATACGGTTCAGATATATGCTTCAAAACTGATGAATAAGGTTTGTCATCGTGAGTTTATAAAAAGACAGATAAAGGAGTGTAGGGAGATGATTAAAGTAGCCTGCGAAGCATGTAAGGCTGCCAAAGTTATAGACGACTATAAAGATAATATTGTCGGCGAAACAGGAGAAATGAAATATGTTTTCGAACTGAATCCCAATTTTTTCAGGAATATAAAAGAAGAGAATAAGGAGGTGGCCTCATGAAACTATCAGAATACATAATTAGCCAGATATCAAAACAAGTGTACCTTTTGGGGCAAGAACCCTCAAAACAAGTGTACCTTTTGGGGCACAACTGCTGTACCTTTTGGGGCACAACTGCTGTACCTTTTGGGGCAGGCCGATTTTACAACAATCTGTATATAAGTCACTTACAAAGGCATTTTCTCCTAATTATTATATTGATTAAAGATTTGATTATCTTTAATCATATAGAAACAGCCCCCAAAAATTTTGGATTTTTGGGTCTGTTTCTCCTGCCTGGCGGTTTGACCTACGATAATGTAGTTGCTTCAACACTATAAAAACATAACAAGTATGAATAAGAATATAAGTAAAAGAAAAATCGTTAAGTACGATGGGGAGGATCCGCAATACATCTTTGATATTATCAAGGAGGATCCCGCGTGGATTGAAAGGCTGGTCTCTGGTGATACCAGATATGGTAATTACGAACTAAATGATGCGGAGCGTCATTTCTATGGACTTATAACCACTCCATGTCCTATTACGGATATTAGACTTGACGTTAATGAATTTAAGAAGCATCTTGTACCTTTTAGAAAAGGTGACATTTCCAAGGATCGCCCAATACAATTATGTGTGAATGAATTTATAGATTCTTTAGAGGATTATAATAAGGAATTAGAAGACGGAACTCCCATTAATCCTTATCATGATTGTGTGACTTCTTGGAGATCCCCATTAGGATATTTTATTGCATCAGGTGGGGTGCTACTTACTGATTATAGTAAGATTAAGAGAAATTTATTTGAGTATATAAAACATAGATTTGCAATTATACGACAGAGATTCAGAAAGGGAAAAATATCCGAAGAGATATATCTTTCCCAAGAGAAACTTCGTAATAAACTATCGACAATAGAAAATGAATTAACATTGTCGTTTGATAAGTATGAACATCAGCTTGTACCTTACTTCGAAGAATGGAAGAAATATAAGGAGCTGATGGTTGCCGCTCACAATATATGGGAAGAGTTTGACGAGGAATGTCATTGTAATGACGATATTACAGAGGGGAAAAATTACCCTTCTAACAAGACACTATCTGATCTATCTTCATTCTTTGCGAATAATGATTGTGAACTTGATTCTATCGTGTTCAAGATCTCTAATCTGCCTGACACGAAAGTACTCGTGTCTCTTACGGAGAAATATCCTTGTCTGAAATATAACATATATTCCAAAGAGAATCAATATTATATTTCCTTCTCTGGAACCTTCGAAAATTCAACCATGAATAAGGAGGTTGATAAAATTGGTGAAGAAACCTCATCAGAAATTATAGTAAAAGAATTAATATATTGAATATGAACCACATCATCACATTCGCCAATCAGAAGGGAGGCGTGGGTAAGTCCACCCTCGCCATCCTCTTCGCCAATTACTTGTACTGGAAGAAGATGAACGTCTGTATCATCGACACCGACCTCCAGCAGACCATTGCGCAGATGCGCAAGAGTGATCTGGACTTCTACGCCTGCGAGGCTCCGTATAGCGTCCAGGGGTTCCCTGTGTCCGATGTTGACACCATGCGGCAGCTGATGGAGAACGCCCGAAAGTTCGACGGATGCGTCCTAATTGACGCACCGGGCAATCTGAGCCAGGACGGTTTGATTCCCATCCTGTCCGAGACGGACTTCATTGTCTGCCCTTACAGGTACGACAAGGCCACCACTGCCTCCACCAGTACCTTCGTAAAAACCATCCTCCGCATGATGAGAGAGATCCGGGGAATGAAACCCCAGCTGCTATTCACACCTAACAACATCTACCGAAAGGGTAATATGGAAGAAAAGAGGGTCTGGAAGCAGTTTGCAGACACCTTCGAAATGGTTGGAACAGTACTTCCCACTATGCCGACCAGAGCAGATCTGGAGCGTATTGACACTATAGACATTACAACCTCCCAGAAGGAGATAGTAAGAGACACCTTTGAATATATTATTAAAATCATTAAGGACAGTGAATTATGAGTAAGAAATTAGAGCAGATTTTATCGGTTATACCCTCGGAAAAGGGTATTAACAAGAGTGTTGCGATCCTTGTCAAGAAGATGATGGAAGGTATGTGTCAGATTGCAGAAGAAGACCCTGAAAATGCGAAAAGCCTCTCACCTTCTGATGCAATCAACATTATTACACTCGCTGGAGCCGCTTTGGTAAGTGATTTTGCAAGTGCGGCGGTTGAAGTAGATGATGCGGAATACATTCTGGTCAACGAGTATGCAAAGTCAGCTATCGACAGTGCCTTCTTGATGCTCAGTGACGATTTCCTTTCTTTCATTGCTGACATAGAAAAGTCAGAGGAAAAGCCGAAATAACTAAGTAATATCGGGCCAGCTGATTGGCCTTACGGTGAGGACGCGATCACTCGCCAAGATGCTTGATAGCTTCATCCAGCAGAGAATGTTTTTGTCATCAACAGATTAAGTTTTTAAAAGAAAGTTATTATGACAGACAAAGAAAAGATAAGAAAGTTTTTGGAAGGAATGGCAAATGCTGATTGCTGCGTTACTCAAGTAGCAAAGGTCATTAATAAGATTATTTTGCCATATATCGACTCTTTGCAAGAAGAACCTGTGAGCGAGGATCTGGAGGCTGAGATACACAACAAAATAATGATGTTGCATACAGCCCCATGCTATGATGAGTTGGCAGATTTTGCCCGTCACTTTTCCAAGTGGCAGAAGCAGCAGATGTTGAAAGATGCTACGAGCCGAGTTGTTCATATTGGTGAAGATTTATGCCCGTTTATTCGGCGAAACGAATTAGCATTTGACATTTTAAACCAAGTTCCAGGGATAAAGGCAGGTGATAAAGTTAAAATAATAATCATCAAGGAGGACTGACTATGATACAAATAACAAAACACGGTAATAACAAGGATAAGGAGTCTCGGCAAGGCCGTTGTAGCGAATGTGGCTGTGAGTTCACATATACGAGAGAGGACTGCTATTGGGATAGACCATTACTTTCCTACATTTTAGAATGTCCTGAGTGTGGTAAAAAAGTATTGTTAGGCGATGTTTTTGAATAACAAATAAGGAGGAATAATATGACAGACAAAGAAAAAATCAGAGCCGAGATTGAAAGGCTGAAAGAGAGTGGTTGTGCATCGCCTATAGTAATATGCGATACACTTCTTGCCTTCATTGACTCCATGCAGGAAAAGCCTGTAACCGATGACTTGGAAGAAGCAGCAAGGAAATATGAGGAGAACAGAAATGATTTGGATGCTCGTTCTGACAATGAAGTTGTTCGTAGGGCTTTCGTCGCTGGAGCCAACTGGCAGAAACATCAGATGATGAAGGATGCTATAGAAGGATATGTGGACATGTTGGAATTTCCAGATAAAACATGGATAGAATTGTCAGCCATCCCAAAGGATTTAAAGGACGGTGACAAAGTAAAACTGACAATCATCAAGGAGGACTGAATATGGCTATTAAGAAAAAGCATACAGCAAAAAAGGTGTCTCAGGGATGCTACATTTACAGGGGATTCTCTGTAATCTGTGTAGGGTATTATCATCCGGAGCATCGTGTTTGCTGGGAAGCGATAGACGAATACGGATATGGCTTTGCTCACGGTTATTCACTCAAAGAGGTTAGATGTTTGATAGACAGCGAATTGGATGTATTAAATAATAAATAATATATAATAAGTTATGGCCGAGAAGAAAGTAAACTACGGAGTCCAAGGTATCGAGGACTTGGTTTCTGACCTGAACAAAAGTAAGGATCAGACTGGAGAAGGACAGCCGGGAGCCATTGCCATTCCTACGAGGAAGGCAACTGGTCGTCCTATTGTCCGGACGAGTGGAACAGCACGTACCAGTATTACCCTCTCCCCGGAGGTGATGGGTAAGCTGCGCTCTTTAGGTCTCAATACAGGCCGCCAGCTCAATGGTATCATTGAGGAGGCCCTGGTCAAGTATTTCGAGGGGTACGAGAAGAAGCACGGCGAGATTACCGTGCCGGAGATTTATCGTAATACATAATAAATAATATGAAACAGAGGGCAATATATGGTATTACGTGGCTTATTCTTGGGTATTCATTCGCTTTTCTGGTTTCCTCCGAGTGCGATTACATATCCCATGTTATCACTGAAAAAGAAATCTCGTCATCAACCACCATTTCAAAGGACATCATTGATTCCTGCGAGTATATTAACTGCAAGTTCTGTAACGTGAGACGTAAAAAATCAAAGGAGAAATAGAACACGACAACTCTTAATTTTTTATCGGGCGGGCTGTACCGCCTCATGGTGAGGGCAGAGTTCACTCGCCAAGACACAAGAGGATGTAAACACCTTGAAGAACGAAGTGTCATACAGCGCGAATAGAGAAGTCTGGTCTTCTCCGTAGATGTAAACACCTTGAAGAAAAAAAAAAAGAAAAAAATGAAAAAAGATATCTACACATTACGATTACAGACGGCACAGTACGCTGTAGAGTACGTTACCGGAAAAGGCGAGCAAAGGGAATTTACTCGCCTCCGCGACTCCTTCAACGAACTCTGCGAAGCTATGTGTCCAGACCCCAAAGAGACGTGCAATAGTGATTACGGTTATGCTAATCACCGCAATCATGTCTCTTTCAGGGTAGCCACAGACTGCATCCATGTCCTCTCTTCTGACAATATGTATAAACTTGGCCAAGTTCTTGGCATCCTTGAAAAGAATCCCCATGTGGAAGAAATAGGAAACTCCGGGCGGGCTGTACCGCCTTATGGTGAGGGCACGACCACTCGCTGAGGTATAAACACCATGCAGCTTTTGCTCAGTTTGGGACTGAAAAATTGAATAAAATATGAAATGTAACCTGAAAGACTTCTCAATCATCGACTTCTGTCGTACCGAACCCAGAACCACCAAAGGTATGGTACATTTCGGTCGTGCCCTGAAGAAGCTGCACGATCGTTACGGATGGCGGTATAAGGATATGAGCGATAAAGTCAATCAGGAGTTCGACCTCCGCAAAGGAGAGATCACGCTGGTAAGATGTAACTGGGTTACATTGATGAGACGCGATTTGCAACGCCTTCCGCTACGCGAAGGCCACCGGGTATCACACATTAAATTCTTAGTATTATGACAGAAAGAAACATCCAGCCCAGAGAGGCATACAAGATCGGTGAGGCATACGACTTCCGTGTACGCCTCCAGTTCGGTAACTTCTGTGAGGTCATCGATGAAGCCAACGGCATCACCGCTTTCCTTCACAATACCGACAAGCTGAAGACCAAGCTCTTCAAGAACCAAGTCATCCGCTGTACTGTCACCGGTATTGAGGACAAGCATCCGAGGATCGAGCTTACCGACGCTGCCGACGGACTGGCAGCAGATCTCCTGCTTACCGAGGAAAAACTCACCACCCTTCTCGATGGTCAGCAGATACAGTGGAATACCAGGGAATTTGTCAGATTGCTGACAAACGACGAGAAAGACAAGGATTTCGAGACCCTGTGTTTCCGCTGGATCCAGGGGCTGTTAAACAAGAAGACTGACCTTCATATTGTCTGTGATGACTGTCGGAACCTCTTGGAAATGTCCGACCTCCTTAATATGTGTGGTGATGTGGAGCGCGAGTATTACGAGAGCCGCCTTACCGTCATCATCGACCAGCTCGACTGTTATATCAAGGCAGAAGAGCATATTGCCGCCGGTGACTCCGACCGCTTCATCGACGGACTGTTTGCTAAACTCAGGACTTCGGGTTTTGTCTATCATCCTGAGACGAACTTCAACATCCTTTCGAGCATGTTCCTGATGAAGCCCGACCTGATGAATATCAGGATGACCGAGCTGATAAGTATTATCGGCGAGAAGGACATCAGGACATGGAGCAAGGAGCCTTTCAGGAGCGCACTTGCAAAGCTGTTGGAACTCTATATCAGGGAACGAGAGAACCATCTGGGTAACTCCCAGGCTAATGAGCAGTCTGTCAAGCAGGATATTTATGCCATTGCTCTTCAACTGCAGCTCCTTGGTAAGAGCAGCAACATGGGAATCACGGATATCCAGCTCAACAAAGCCCGTCTCTGTTATGCCTGCAGCTTTGAGAACACAGTTACGCCGGAAAAGCTTGTCGATGCGGCATATTTTCATCTATTCCATTCCTCGGCCAAGCTGCCAAGCTATAGGATGGACTCATTGCAACTCCTTCCCTATCATATCGGCAGTATGCCTTCAAGGGAGATAGATACCGTCAACTCCTACACCCAGAGCCAGTGCAGGCTTACTGTGTCCCCCGAAGGCATCTGCCTCAGTCCTACAGGTGTCAGCAAGGAGCTGTACCCTGTATTTCCCAAGAGTATGCATCTCTGGAAGAACTTCCAGGTTATGCTCCCCTATCGCCTTGACTATGACCTTTCTGGTTCCGACCAATTAAGATTTCACCAGTTGCAAGATGTCTGGCACGACATCGAGGCCGAGCTGTTCAATAGGAAGATCAGTCTCTCTACAAGAGCTATGAAGACTGTCAGACACGACATCGGCGACAAGGTGACCATATCCATTACCGGACAGGACGACCAGCGCAAAGGAGTCTATTACTGTCAGGTTGAGGACGGTACTGGCGGCGATGGCTTTATCCATATCAAGGACATCGTGCCTTACACCATTGCCCCAACCTTACGCCATTTCATCGGCACAGACGGTAACCGCATGACTTTTACAGCAACGGTCATCGGTGAGAATGAAGGCTATTACCGGTTCTCCATGCGTGACGGCCTCTCTGATTTCTACAGAAACTACTATGATATCGACGAGGAAGTCATCTGTAGCATTGGCGGCAAAGTCAACGGCAACGGCCTTGCACCAGCCATCTCCGAGGATGGTATTAGTATCAGTCTTATCAATGCCAGGGAGTTCCCGTATGTAAAGAAGGGAACCATTGTCGTGTGCCGTATTGTCGGGCCGGGCAGAGGAGGATTCCCCTATAGGGCAGAGATTATTGAAAAGTCCCTTGAAAGCTACGACCTGTTCGTCAGTTTCAAGAGACTCATGAAGCAGTACTCTTCTGGTACCGTGACAGAGGTTATCACCCAGCAGGAAGAAGAGCAGATTCAGGATTCCGACCGCATCCTCGACGAGAGCTATGTCCGCGAGGTCATCCGTCTTGTGGACAGGATGAGTACCCTCGAAAGTGACTATTTCAAGTCCTACAGCTATTTAGGCTTTGCCCGTATGCTGGCCATGCTTATTGGATGGGAGGAACAGACGGCCTATTACAAGGGACGGATGGATATTATCGCTATGCTCCATTATTTCGCCGTCAACGCCAGAGTTGAGGAAGGCGACATAGAAAAACTGGAGCAGACCAATGCAGAGCTATACAGCAGCTATCCCGTCCTGTCCGAGAAGTTCCGTCAACTTCAGGCCGTCAGCTATATGGGCAAGCCTGGACATAACCGTGAGCTGCTTGACCTTGCCGCAGGCAGCACCCTTACAGGCCAGCTCTCCCAGTTAGTGTTAGCCTATAATATTACCAAGGATAATGACATGAAGACAGCCTCCTTCGACATCCAGAACAGAATCAGGCAGTTGCTTAACCTTAAAGGAACAGTGACAGGCTTGAAGGTCTATGGCGCTGGAGAAGAAGACGAAGAAACGGAGTACAAGACCAGCCTTGTATATACGGCTGGCAGTTCCAAGCCTAACCCTGAGAGGCAGATGGATGAGATATTGAGAAACATCGATTCCCTTCTGAACACCAGAGGTGGCACATTGTATGTAGGCGTCAGCGATAACGGTCACGGCGTTGGTCTGGAGCCGGATCTGGAAACCAGCTACTATAACGGCGACCGCGACAAGCTGCTGAGATCCATCCCCGATGCCATGTCTTTGAGATGGGGCAACGGCATAGTCACCACCTATATAGAAAGCATCGGCTTCGACCAGGATAATGACAATAAGACTATCCTTATTGTCAGGATTAAGCCGCACCCGACGGGAGTACCCTTTGAAGGAGTCTACTATGTCCGCGTCGGCAGCACCAAGAGAAAGCTCACGAAAGAAGAATACGACGAGTACCGCCGTATCAACCGCTGTGCAGTCATTGAAAGCGCTCCTGTTGAAGAAACGGAGGAGCAGCCTGAAACAAGCGAAGATCTTCCTGTCCCAACCCCGTTTATCACCAGCAAAGAAGCCGACATCACCACCAGCCGTCAGAGAAAGAACGTGCTGGCAGAATATATGGATCCTGAGAACTATGAAGAGCCGATAGCCTTCTTCAAGTTCCTCGGAGATGCCAAGTTCCAGAAGACCGACTATTATGACTATGATGACCGTTCCCTGCTGACCCTTGCTGTCAAGGAGAGCGAGAAGGACGATTATCTGGTCTTGGCCTATGCTAACGGCCACATTGTCAAGGTTCCCGTCGCCCAGCTGCTGAAGTGCGGCTCCGGTTCCTATTCCAGATATGCCGGCAGCAGGCTGATGTTCGCCACAATCGCTGGAAAGAGCGACGCTATTCTGAATATCGTTAGGGACAACAAGACACGGAGCCAGACAGTGATGCGTCTCGACCGCTTGAAAAACTACCCAGAAGGCCGTATCACCGACGGCGGCAGTGTTGTCTATAAGGAGTCACTGCTTGGTAATCCCATCGACTTTGAGATTATCCATGAGAAGGACTTCGCCGACTATGCTACCATCATCGATATGCCTCCCAAGCATTTGGGGTGGAACGTCAATGAGACAACAAGGCCCATTGTCAACCAGCTTACGATGATGGGTGTTTCCGGACTATCTTGAATCATGACATTTTACGGTGAAAAATATCTAAAAAACTTGCTTATTTCAGATATTTTCCGTACCTTTGCAAACGAACACTTGGACGTGTCTATAGGTGTTCACCTCGCACTGTGTGGAGGTCGCCGCTCGTTGTTGTCGGAGTTGGGCAACGGGATATATGGTACAACTCCTTATAATTTAAGAGATTTCTTTTCGGGCCAGCTGATTGGCCTTAAACTGAGGGTTTTAGACCACTCGGTAAGATGCTTAAAAAGTATCACACAGCATAACACCACACTTGCTGCACTTTCAGAGGGTGCCAGCCCACTATAAATGTAAGCGTCACACAGCTGAAGAGCGAGAAGGCTTAACAATACAACTGGTGCAAATGCGCCAATACAAAGAAAGAACAAATCGGGAAACTCCCGTATAGTAATAAAACTAATGTCGGGCGGGCTGTACCGCCTTATGGTGAGGGCCACGCCACTCGCCCGCTCGACCCGAAGGGGCGCTTGCTACCGCAGGGACGCAAGAAGCCTTGATAAAGGATCATACAGCAGACCCTCGGCCCTCTGCAGCTATCAATGACCTTCCTTTAAAAGGATCATACAGCGGCACCGTAACGCCCGCTTTAGGCGGTAAGGGCGTGAACGCACCATTTGAGAAAATTAAATATAACCCTTTGACAATTAAGCAAAAAGTCTATGGAAAAAGAAAACAACGAAAAGAAATTAGAGAATATCCTGAAGGTATTCTCAGTACAAGGAGAATTAGTAAACAACCTGGGTGATGCGCTACAGAACATCGCCCTTGCAGGTCATTTTAACGAAAATGGCGAGTGGGAGGAGCCAGTATGGAAGAACACCGCTCTGTTTCATGTCGCCCAGGCCCGTGCGCTCATCAAGAAGCTCTACACAATGGGCCAGACTCAGCAGTACATCTAAGTTTCAGGCGGTCAGGAAATCATTTCTGGCCGCTTTTTATACTTAAAAAACCGTCATACCCTCTTGAATTTGTTAAATCAAGAGATTATAAATGACAGATTTGGTTTTCACTATGTGAAGATGTAATTTTGAACCAAAATACTGACAATGGAACAGCCGTCGATTTCGAGTAAAGCATATAACTGTGATTGTCTGGAGTACATGAGAAGTCTTCCAGACAACTACTTTGATCTCGCCATCGCCGATCCTCCCTATGGTATCGGTGCCAGCAGACCGACTAAGAAAGCAGAGAGAGCCAGACAAGCCGATGGTTCCATATTACAGGTTCCTGTTACCGACTTCGCCAAGAAAGATTGGGATGATGCCATCCCTACTCAGGAGTTCTTCGATGAACTACGGCGTGTCAGCAAGAACCAGATTATCTGGGGAGCCAATTATTTTGGCCTGCAAGGAGGCATGATTGTCTGGGATAAGATTAATGGCAACAGTGACCAGTACGACTGTGAGATTGCCTATCAGTCCTTTAACAAGCGTACTGACCTCGTTCATTACATGTGGAACGGAATGTTTCAAGGAAAGTACTGTGGTCGTGATATTCGTCAGGCCGCAGTCCAGCAGGGGAACAAAGCCCTTAATGAGAAGCGCATCCATCCCACTCAGAAGCCCGTCATCCTATACGAATGGCTGCTGAACAACTACGCCAAGAAAGGTGACCGCATTTTCGATCCAATGATGGGTAGCCAGTCAAGCCGCATTGCTGCTCACCGTCTGGGCTTTGACTATGTAGGCTGTGAGCTTGATAAGGAATACTTTGAAAAAGGCTGTTCCCGATTTGATTCCGAACAATGGAGCATCAACGACCTGACAATAGTGCGCTATAACAAGAGCGGAGTTTATCATTGTGATGAAGACGAATTATCACCCAAGCATTACCAAAACGATTTACAAACGGCAGAGGTTAAAGCCAGGTTGGCTATCCGTGAACGTATTATGAACTCCTGGCAAAGAACCTTTTCGCAAAATCAGCGTTTTGACCTGGGCTATTATGCTGGACTGTTCTCCGATGCAATCCCTTCCGAGCTGTTCAGGCATCTCTATGAGGAAGTCATCAAGGATCCTGACGTGGCCAGGAAGCCAGCGAAGTGGCAGACTGACACCCTTAAAGAATTAAACGACCTCGCAGAGGGTATCACCCGTGAGCAAGGTCAAGGATTAAAACGATAGTTATTAATTAAAAACATATAGTTATTATGGGAATATATACTAAAGAAATGCAGGAGGCCAAGGCCGCACTGGGTCATGTCGAAGAGGAGTTAAAGCAGAAGCCCGTCCTTTCATACCTTACTGAAGGACAGTGGAAGATCATGTCTGATATTGGAAATCCATACGCTCCAGGCAATGCCATGGAGAATGAAGCCGCCCCTATTCCTGAGATGATTTACTGGCGATTAGCTGCAGGATTCATTACAAAGAAGGACGCTGTGCGAGCTTTCGCCACCACTGGTTATACGGTCGGCGAGAATCCCAAGCGTGTTCGAGAGATACTTACCGATCTTAATAACCGTTTCTGTAAGCTTGATGAAAATCTGAACTCAAAGCTTGTCACGATTAACAACAAGCTGGAAGATTTTCGCAAAAGTTATGGTCAGGATCCTTTATACGTTCAAGCAGATATAAAGTGGAAGAATGATTGTACTATAGAAGAAGATGCAATCATCAAGCTTAGCTCTGAAGTAGACAATGATACCGACGATCTCATTTTGTTTAATTGTGAGAATGTCGATTCGTTTATTGACCTTGCGGTTAATAACAAGGAAGATTTTGTAATTAACAATTTCAAGAATTTGAAGCTCTCATCTGATTTGAATTTTACACGAGCTATTTCGGTACGGCACGACCTCCCGGAGTCTGATATCAGATCGGCAGAATTTGCCGCCAAGCAGGCTGTTTACAACCGTATTGTGACACCATCTGCCCGCCGCTTCACACCGGAGCAGATAGATATTTTGGAGCATTATCGTTCGATGTTCACTACTAATACTGACTCCAAGGAATTATTTACCAATCTCTACGAGATTGTCCTAAAGGATGCTGACGTTGCCTGCAAGCCTGAGAAGTGGCAGGCCGACACCCTCAAAGAGCTTAACGACCTCGCGGAAGGTATCACCCGCGATGAAGCCAGAGGATTACATAAATAATATATGTTATATAATATGTAATAAATAATATATAATATGGAAGACAAGGAAGTTATCGGCTTTGGTTCGCTTTGCGACATTAGCCGTGGAGAGAACTGTGTAGAGATTCATATCGGCAACGGCTGTTTTTGGGTGTATGCCCAACCCGACGATAAGAACGAGTTTTCAATCACCGTATCTTTAGAGGAAGACATGGAAGCCGAAGGTGATGGAACCGTTGTCTTCAAGCATATAATCCATCTAACCGATAAGGAGTACGCTGCTGCCTTAGACAGTTCCTTCGAAGATTTCCTGTTCCAAGACAATGTGGACAGTCTGGTCGCACAGCGTGTAGCCAAGGGATTGTTCGGTTTCATTATTCGTTCCTTGAATAAGCCAAGGTATTACGGAGAGGATAGTTTCACTATCCCTGATAAGACTATTGTTAGTTGGGAGAAGTATGCGAAGGATCTCATCCGCAAGCGTATGCGTGGAGAACTGATATCTGAGTATATACCAGGTTACGAACCTAAATAATATATAATATATAACATATAATATATAATAAGTTATGGATATATCAGTATCTCACATTATTGGAGGAGCGGTGATGGTGATTCCCATTATCATTATTGTCAATTACCTCCTATTGCGCCTGATTGACATAAACGACAGCCGTTCACAATGCCAAGTGAATCATGACGAAGAATGAGAATGGCACAGATAGAACTTTTCGGGCCAGCTGTTTGGCCTTATGGTGAGGGCGAGTTCACTCACTAAGACACAAAAGGGTGTAAACACCTTGAAGATTGTCGTGTCATACAGCTGGAATTATGTATAAAATAGACCCAGAAAGGGTGTAAACACCTTGAAGATTGTCGTGTCATACAGCCTCTCTGTACAACAAGAGTTAGTAAGCTGGGAGCAAACACCTTCTCAGCCAAACAGGAAAAGAGGTTGCACGGCATTACCGATGCAACCCCTGACTCCTACCCTTCGGCTTCATGCCGAAGAGGTTTCGCGGCATCCAATCATCATCATCCTTTTTCTTAGGCAGGTCATTGTTGCTTCCACCGCCACCACCCAGCGGAACGTTCACTGTCATTGCGCCAGTTATTGCGCCGAAGGTAGACGAAAGGCTGTCATTGAACGCTGCAGCTATCTCGTTGAAACAACTTAGGGTTTCACCGATGGCCGCTTCTGATTCGAAGCTCTCATGCTCCGGGAAGAAGAAATCTCTGAGATCCTGGAAAGAGTAGTTCCAGTAGTTGTCGGCTTCTTCAGAGCCGAACTTCCTGATAAACACCTGTTCATCGGTCTCTCCAGGGCGGTAGTCATCGCTGTAGACAGGATGGCGCACATTATTATCCCAATCTCTATTAGGATATTTAAGTTTGACAGTAAGTGAATTTCTTATATTGTCAACCTCGATGCCATAAGGCATCTTGTAGCGGTTGATACACTCCTGCTTATACTGTTCCCGTTTGTCATTATAGAACTCTTCTGCAAAATAATGCAATGCCAGTTGTCTGGCAGCAGTCTGAGAATCAGAACTATATCTGTATAAAGCAGCATGATCCGGCAGCAGCATTTTGTTCATCTCCTCACCGCCAACTCTCGCAACAATATATGCCAGTCCGTTTCTGTTAATCACACGGGCCTCGACATCAAGGAATGAGATAGCCTTGGGCACCAACAGTTTCTGTTCGGCTCGTTTAGAAGCACCGCTCTTCTCGCCCTCCACCTTCTTCTGCTGTAAATATTCGGCACATCGGGCATAATAAATTGCCCTGTTTGCCCAATAGCGGATTTCCTCTGGGGTATTCCGATTATCTACCGTTCCTTTCAGGCACTGCAGAGCCTGATCGGTAGCGAACTGAGGAGACATGACACTCCCCATCCCATTAAATGGGATATCATGATCGTAGTCAATATTGTAATCGACCAAGAAATCTATGACAAAATCCCCTACTGTGTCAGCAGTAATGCCATTAGCATCATCCACCCTCTTCCATCCGCTCTCTTCATTAGAGAGACGGATTGTACTGTCAGCCTCTTGTTGGGCTTTCTCCTGTTCTTCCCTTTTCTCTTGTTGTATGTCAGCACACACAGCCCGATGCAAGGCTTCCTTGGCCAAGTTCTTGATTGAACTTAAACCCTCTACGGTCACATCCTCTTCATTCCTAACCATATCTCTCACCTGTTCCATAAGAGAAACCGCTTTCTGGCGGTTTTCGGTTTCAGAGTCTTTTTTGTAGAGTACAAAAGCAGTATCCCTGCTCCAAACAATATCTACACCAAGACGTTCCAGCTGCTGTTCGATAGCCTGCGGCATATTCTTCTCCATTCTGATCTCATCAGCCATGGACGCTGCATCATCAGCGGACAGGACGGTATCTTTCTCCTGTCCCTTACGCCAGTTAGGATTAAGTAATTTTTGAAGGTCAACTATATCGGAACCTTTGAACACGATGCCATTCTTATGGTCAATCAGGGTGTAACCCTTTGTTTTCCCATCCTGATATTGTGAAAACACGATAGATACGCCCAGTTCCCGTTTCAGTTCGATAAGGAACTGCTTGAACTGCGCTCGGCGTTCACCTTCAATATCCAAGCCCTTATAACCGTAAAAGCGGTTATTCCTTACATCTTTCAGCTGATTAGTGATAGTATGTTCACCATTATTTTTAGTGCCCACCCTAACAGCTTCTTCACCAAGTTGCATCTTCAATGAACGACGGCGGCGATCCAGCAGAACGCCACGGAGATTTTTGACAATATCCTTATTATTGTCCTTATTCTTTCCGTTCAAGGCTATTCTGTTATCAATCTCCTCCTGATTAATACTACCAACAAGAGTACTATTACGATAGATGTCAAAGCTCTTATTGTCCTCATCGTGATGGCATTTATAGCCCGAAGCAAGTAGTAAGTTGATAAATTGATTATGATTCTCATACTTATAATCAAGCAGCTTTTCTACATCATTCTTAACATCGACACCCCGCAGCTGATCCATTATTCTTCGGGCGCGACGGCCTTCCCTATAATCGTCTATCCAATAGCCATTCTTAACGCTTACCGTTACGGTTACGCCATGAATATGGGTGTTGTCTGTATCATAATGAACCCAAAACGCTTGCGGTTGTCCCTTATATCCCATTCGGTCTAAGGTTGCCTTCGCATCCTCCAAGAGCTGTTCCGTCTGTTCTGGAGTCGCCTTGCCTGGGAATGACCACATTATATGTTTCTGTGGATGCCTGACACGAATATTATGATCAGCCACCTTTTGAAGGTAGTTTGACATGACCACGGGAGAGTGAATAAAAAAGTCTTCAAGATAGCCGAAGTTACGCATGGCCACACATTTGGCCGTACCTTCTGCAACCTTCTCTTCGTTATAGAAGCAAGCGGGGAAGCCCGTTGCTGAATTACCTAACACCTTAACGATACATCTTTCCATACACTAAAACACACACACGTTATTACTCATTAACGGCATCTGAAATACTTACCTGAAGTTCTTTTTTCAGGTCACCAAGAGATTGTTCATCACGAAAATTTGCTTCGTGTTGATAATCCTGAATCATTCTCATAAACTGTGAAAGCTTACGACCTCTTTCACTCTCTATCGGGAAAACAAGACACCGGGTAAGGATCTCATCTTCCTTGCGCAGAATAGTACTTATATTAATTCTCGCTGCATTGATTGGCTTGGAATATTCCTCCATGATAGAGAGAATCTTATTCAGATAAATAATGAGCGCACTCTGATAACTGAGTAATTTAATGATGGTATCTTCAGTTGCCTCGTTCTCTTTTTTTGCCTTAAGCAAAAGAGAATTGCAAGACTTAGCTATCTGATTAATATTATTACCGACAGCATTAATTTCTCGTGGAAAATTCACAATACTCTGATGTATAGCAGCAAGAGGTTGACGGTTTTCACCGATTGATTGAACAAGGCTACTTACCTTATCGATACTGATTGGACTCGCGTCATCAATATGACGCATGGCATACAGGACAAAATTAGAGATGGTATGTTTACCTCTACCATATCCATTTTTTGCCCGCTCTTCAGCATACATCTTATCTTCCTGATAACATCGGATATTGATGTGCGCATCTCTTATTTTCTTCGTTTTGTCTTTCATATACCTTATTTATATTATAGTGAAACATCTGATGTTGAACGCTACGCAGTAAGAGAGTGCCCGACTTTGGAGGGCGCTCAACCCGCTTGTCGGCGAGTATGGGAAAGTCACAAATCCAAGAAAATGAAATTTTCATCTGGTATTTGTGGGACTTTTGCCCCTACTCGCCTGACCCTTAGCGGGTCATCACTTTGCAAAGATAGTGTCTTTGCTTAATTAAAGAGGAATCTACATAAAATTACTATCCGCGTTATACGTTTTTGTTTTTATGTGTGTGACGCATAAAAACCATCTGTGTATAACAGTATCGTATTTATGTGTGTAAAGATTTGGATAGGTAACCGTATCAAACATGTAAAGTTGTGTAAAAAAACCGGGGAATTATTTCTATGAAAAATCATCTAAGGATGTACTATAGTCTATAAAAAACGGGTTAGGGTCTTGAATTTGTTAAATCAAGAGATTTCTTTTGCCTGTTTTGGATTTCCAACATAGGTTGTGTATATTTGCAGCCGAAATAGGTTTGATAAATTTTTTATTATGGATGCAGACAAAAAGAAACAACATGTGTATATTAAGTGCAACTCGATTGTGAAGAAATTCAGTATGGAGCGTGTACGACAACTCGGCATAGATGTGGGGCTTGCCCAGTTGTATGTAAATCTCTCTAAAGACGGATCTACTTCCTGCAAGCGTGATGCCAGTGTGGTCAAGCTCGCAGAGAAGCTAATCAAGATTATTCCAAATATTCGCCCTCGGATTTTGCTATCAACTGCTGACGTAAATGAGATTACACAATTCATTACGAAATGGAAAGACAGCGTATCTGAGTTGATAGTAGAGCGGCAATACACCCCTATTTATTTTGAAGACGCAGTAAACAGTCTGCTTCTTGGTAAAAGCGACATCAAATGTTCTCGTGTTCATCTTGAATGGTGTCTGGCTGTTCTTGGCCCGAAGAATATGAAACCAGGAAAGATCGTCGACATCATTCTTAAACACGATAACAAGGAATGGGAAGAACTGCTTCCGCTGGCCAATGATGACTATTATAGTGTCAGGCTGGCAGAAAATACCGAAGAGACACAGACCGATTTTCGAAAGAAAATCGAGTTTATATATAGACTGTCAGATCCTGCTTTGGGCGACTCAATTATTGACGAATTAAAGAACGACATCAATGTTGTGAACGATATGAAGCAATTGAGGGAGGAAGCCACCGCCAACTACCGCGACATGATAAAGAAATATTTGGAGTTCATTAGCAGGCTCCAGACCGTTTCTTCATCCATCTTGCCGAAGAAACTTATAAAAAAGCTGGAAGGAATCGTCAATCAGAACGAGGATGTAACGGGAACCCCGGAGATTGAAAACAAAACGAAGTCAAAGGAATCATCAACTAAGTCGCACATGGAAGTATCCACACCAGACGTACTGAATTTGAAACCAATATCAAAACAGTTTCCATCCACTCCTCCCGATAAGCCTCTTATCAACACCGACATCATATCTGAAAAGGATGATTTATATGACGAACCTGAAGAAGTTCCCGGTGAACCTGATGACGATGAATTGAATTACCGAGATCTGATGGAATATCTCAATGAGAAGCTCGTAAATGACTTGTCGGGAAAGGAAAAGCTTATGAACGCGAAGGATATCATCTATGCATTCTGTAAGCTCGAAGATTTCCCTAAGAGATTCACCCAACTTCGCGCCATGATTGACAGCGGTACCGTCAAGTGGCCTGGCGGCTTTGCAGTCGGCGAAATGAGAAAGATGCTAAATCCGGAATATGTGCCAAATATTAGGTAAGAAAATTTGCAAGATTCAAATATTTTCCTTACCTTTGCATCGAGTTCGTGAGAAGAATATCGGGCCGGCTGTACGGCCTCATGTGGAGGGTCTGACCACTCTACAAGATGTAATCTGGTGTGTATACACCTAATATGAAAGCACCATACAGCTATGAGTAATAATACCAAAACTCAGGGCATATTACTCACGACCATCATAACGTAGCCAGCCAACACAAGGCTGGCTACGCTGGTAATAATCAGCATCCCTTCAACAACATATGTTAGTCTTTCTTGCATATTATATATTATTTATTATTTAATATTTATCTTACCTCTTCAATAGAAAACACAAATTCATTTCTCCGTGACGGGTGAATACCAAATATTAGCCGTTCAATAATCTTCTCGGCACCTTGTTTCGAGAATTGCCAACAGCAGTTTTTATCCCGGTTCCAGCCATCGATACACTTATATCTTTTTGTATTCGATGGAGTTTCCATGAACCTTTTTAATATAAAATTTCTTTGCCATAATTATTATCTAATTATTCATTGTCATTATGACTCCAGCCAGTCAGGGTAGCCTTACCCAGAATTGCCATGAAAAGATAAAACAGAATAGTCATAATATATATGTTTAATTTGAAAAATACATTGTATTCTTATCACACTCGATTTCATCTTCAATTTCAGAAGCATTGTTACCGTAGCAGACATGTTTCAGACTACAGTCAGTACAATGGTTGGCGTAACTTGCCGATGCTGTTGTCAGAGTATGCTTAATGCCTCTATAAATAATGTCTTTTGCCATAGTTTTTATTTTATGGGAGTTGGTTAGGCTCCCGTTACCTTCTATTTTGTAGAGTATTCTGTATAGCCGTCTGCCCTAACTTTGATTCTTACCAGATGATTCTCCAGTGCATGGAGTAAGGCTCTTGTCCTGGGATTGTTTGCGTCGTATCGTTTCTTGATTTCCGTGATAAAGTCCTCACCGCTCATTTCCTTACCAAGAATCAGGAAAGAGTAAGCGCTTACGGCATGTTGTACAGTGTCCTTCCATGTCAGTGAGTTTGCAAATGCTGTCATCATATCTTTGCAGGCTGTTTATATCGCGCCGCCTACGCTTTTATCTATAGGGAGTTGGTTAGGCTCCCGTTACCTTCATATTTACCCTGGATTCTTATCGCTATCAAAGTTTATTATCCATATTCTTGCTGGCTGTTTGTATCGCGCCGCCTCCGCTTTTATATTAATGATTTGACATTTCTTAAAAGTGGAGTTTTCAGACCGCCGTCTTGGATAACTCCCAACCTAATAACCAACATAAAAAAAACTAAATTACACTAATCTCTGCTGCATCCCTGCGCTGAGAAGGGTTGTAGATATTGTTTTACAGTTGAAGAATCGAGAGATTCGATCCACTGATTTAGCTCGTTCCATTCGTCCTCGCGTGAATCATCGCACAGGTCAAACTCACACAACTCATCCTGTCCACAATTTTCAAACAATCCACCATGCTTTCGGATCTGCTTGATGATTTGTTTCTTTGCCGCTGCTACTGTCATCTTTTTAAAGATAGCATTTTGAGATTTTCTTCAAGTACACCTTCACCGTGCCATCACCCTTGCCAAGAAAGGGTATTTCCCCATATAGTATATTATCATCCTCATTATGGCTGAACTCATAGACACCCTCCTCGCATCTTACGACCACCATGTCATCCTCGGAAGAGTATAGACCAGGAACCCGCGTCCACCTGTAAATATTGCCGTCAAAATAGCTATACCCGACGAAATCATTGTACTTCACATAGCACTCACCTTCGCTCTTTAAGCCAAGATATCTGTATAATCCCTTGTACTCATTGTGGTTGTTTACCTCCACAGATAAGATTTCATCGTCTACAACAATATCAGCCTTATAGACCGCCCAAGTTCCCTTTAAGCCATATTCTATTTCTGACTTGTCGGGTTCGTCCCAGTCACATCCAGTGAATGTAAGAGCGACTGCTGCGCACATAATAGTGAGCATCCATCTTGTTTTGAGATTGAGTATTGCTTTCATAATCATAATTTTTTTATGGGAGGTCGGTTACACCTCCCGTTACCTTCTGTTATATCATTTCTTCCCTTACAATACAATTTTCTTGCATCCACATATAATTGCAGTTAGACATATTGATACCCAGTTTTTCTTCAATACCCTCTTCAGAAAGCCACTCTTCAATATTGCCATCATATTTTTCTTCCAAGATATTCTCTTGTTCCTTAGAAACCTCAGCGATGATCACCTCGCCTATTGAATTGTTGAGAATTACAAGTTTGCTCATATCTTTGTTGGCTGTTTTTATCGCGCCGCCTCCGCTTTTGGTTACTAAATTGTTTATATGAAAACAGGAGTTTCAGACCGCTGTCTTGGATTCCTCCTGACCATACTTTCTAATTTAACTACTAATAATCTCTAACCGCTTCCCAGCGTTTTTTTATCTTGTCTGCCGCTGATGTTGAAGTTATCGGCTGAGTGAGCTAAGATCCCTATCTTTTAAGTTCTTATCAAGTCTGCCGTGTGTCTTCTCTTTATCAGTCGTCATCGACTTCGTTTCGCTTTTAGTCCCTTTTCTTTGCGGTACTTCACAAGAGGCTGAACAATCGGCCTACGCCAAGGAATTTCGGTGAAAATTTCGCGGAATACCCAGATGGTGATAGCTATCTGCGGAAGGCTGCCGCCAAATTTTTGCCAGGAATAACGACCATCGGGAGAGGTACTTGGCATGGACGAAAGCCTCTGTACCTTTGCAAAGGAAAAGGACGTAAGAAAGCAAAACGAACCCCGTAGCGGTGATAAAGGATATACGGTAAGCGGACTTGAATAAGGGGAAACCGCCATCTCCTCTACGCCTGTGGCGTTTGTCTGTTTACTTATAGATTTATCTAAAATTACCAAATAGGGTGTATTTGGAATAATTTGTTAGCTATCGAGGACAGAATACAAGACCAAGATCAGCCGCCAGTCCGGGCTTGTGGCATCGTCACGATGATTGTGCATCCATCCTTGATGGAGGTTCTTTCATCGCCCGGGCTTCCAGAGGATATGTCCGTCCGGCTTGCAGACGAATGAGCATCATCCGTTTGTAAGACGGTAAGGTCTTCTCTCTCTGGACGGTCTGGTTCTGGCACTTGTCTGTAGCCATAGCCGACATAAATATTATATATTATATAATAAATAATATCTTACAAAATGATAGATTCTTTTTGAACTTCTTCCGCGTCTCTGAAACTAACGGATTTGTATTCAGTTCGTTAGTTTGATGTAGGGGATTATTTCTCCATAATAAAACCGCTGTTCTATATTATAATTGTCTTGATTTCACGAATTTAAGACTTGGAGGGTCTTGAATTTGTTAAATCAAGAAATTGTTTTTGCACGATTTCGTATCCCATTAAAAATGAACTTACTTTGCGGATGTGTTTTACAAAAATATTAGTTCATTTTTAAATTTGAATAATTATGAAAGTATTTGCAAAAACTTTTTTGTGTGATTGCGGTAACTTCTGTAAGAAGACCGCAAGGAATGTCGCCAGTTTTGTGCGTAGCGAGCGCTTCGCCTGTCTGGTTGTTATGATTTTCGCCGGGTTCGGTGTGATGCTCGCCCAGGGTGCCGGTGGTGTTGATATGACAACAGGTACGACCGCCTTAGATGAAGTATCCACCAACATTGCCGTTTACATTCCTTATGTAACCAAAGTTTGTTATGCCATTGCGGCCATCGTGGCCATCGGCGGCGGTATTTCAGTGTATGTGAAGATGAACAATGAGGAGCAGGATGTCAAGAAGTCGATCATGATGATCGTCGGTGCCTGTATCTTCCTCATCGCAGCAGCCACAGCATTGCCTCGTTTCTTCGGTTACGACGGAGGTTCCGGAGGACAATAAGGTTTACATTCTTTGCTGAGACTTTTCCCGCCTAAGGTTCTCCTTTGGCGGGTTTTTCTTTTTGCTGTATTCAGATTTAAGTCCTCTTAGGGTCTTGAATTTGTTAAATCAAGACTTTTGTTTTGAAAAAGTTGGATGACAACGGAATAACGAGTAATTTTGTGTCGATATTCATCGTGTTTTATATCACATATATTATGATAATTGAGCGGGAATACCCACTTCCTTTAGGTGTGGGATGAAAGCGTAAAATAATAGATATATGATTTCATACAAGTATAAACTCTACAGGACTCGTAAGACGAAGCACCTTGATAAGATGCTCCGGGAGGCTTGTTTTGTTTGGAATCATGCTCTGGCCTTGCAGAAGCGGTATTACCGGCTGTATCATAAATACATCGGCATCGGTAAGATGAAAGCCCACTTTGCCAAGCGGATCCATCGTCACCTTCTGCATAGCCAGACCACTCAGGAAATCCTTGAACGCCTCGACACTTCACACCAGCGGTTCTTTAAGCATTTGGCTAAAAGACCGCCGAAGTTTAAGAAGGCGAAGGATTTCAATTCCTTCCTGTTCAAGCAGGGCGGCTATTCGCTGAATGGCAACGTCCTGACAATAAACAGCATCGGTAAACGCTTCAAGTTCTCGTTGAGCCGTCCGTATGACGGAAGAATCAAGGAATTGACAGTCAAGCGTTCACACCTCGGAGAATACTATATCGTCATGGTACTTGACAAAGCCCCTCAGAGCCTCGGAAAGTCACGTAATGGTGCATCCGTAGGCATCGACTTCGGACTACGCAAGTACCTGACGATTAGTGACGGCCAGACCGTTGATAATCCGCAGTTCCTGAAGAGCGGACTGCGCCAGTTACAACGGAAGAGCCGGAACCTCTCGAAATGTGTGCAAGGCTCACATAACCGTGAACGGAAGCGTTTGGAACTCAATAGGCTTCACGAGAAGGTAGTAAACCGACGCAGTGACTTCCAATGGAAGTTTGCACATCAGTTGTGTCGCCAATACGACACCATCTTCCTTGAAGACCTTTCTCTCGTACCAATGTTCTCTACCTACAGATGGGGTCGCAAGATGGCCGACCTCGCTCACGGCGAGTTCGTTCAGAAGCTTCAGTATGTCGCCACCAAGTATGGAGTCACCGTTCATAAGATTGATCGGGAGTTTCCTTCCTCCCAGACATGTACTTGTGGTCATGTCTATCAGGATTTGCGACTTCAGGACTATGTGTGGACTTGTCCACAATGCGGTGCAGTCCACGACCGCGACAGACTGGCAGCTGATAATATACTTCGGCAGGGCATTGCCGAATTGGAGAGTGCTCGTAAGACACCCGCAACCGGAAGGAAGAAGGTGCGGACACGTTATTATTCAAGAATCTCGCGTCTTCAGGCGTGAGAGTATGTCAATTTTCATATTTGAAATTTTTCATCCCCTATCGAGAGATACGGGATGTTTTTAATTGCCAATCACATCTTTGCTATGAGTTCCAGTAGCTTATTCACTGGTACGGCACCTTCCACACCTTGGTTCTCATACGTCATGAAATAGCGGAAGTTTCCGCTTTTATCCAGATGTTCCCAAAACTCGCCCAGCTTCGCCTTTGCCTCACTATCTGGGTTCGCCAGCTGGTCACCCTTCGTTTCAATCAGCAGCACCTTCCCGCTTTTCAGCTTGACGATGAAGTCCGGATAGTGGTTGATGAAGCCATTGAGGCAGAATCCCGGCTTACGGTTTAGGTTCTTATGCCAATAAGCCACGTTGCCCAAGCTGGCGATTTTCTTGATGACATTGTATTCAAAGGTATTCAGATAATCCTCCTCGGTATAGAGCATCCTTGAAAGAGGAGGACATTTGCTTGTCAGCATTATCTTCTCCGGGAACGCCCAAGCCTCTTTCAGGTATATGTCCCCTGTGTCCATCATATCCCTGAACACCTCTTTCTTATGTGCCAGAGCCAGCTTTTTGATCTTGTTCTCGAAAGCCTCTACCGTTCCCCAATAGTCCTGTGCCAGCGTCGTCAGCTCCTCACTGGTCTTGTCTTCGAGTACCGACTTCACGTAGTTGAGAATCTGTCCCTGGTCGATGTTGTCGAGTCTGGACAAACCCTCAGTCACCTTTGTGGAGAGATGCTTCACCTTACTTGAAGTGTTCAGTGTCGAGAACCATTCAAAGAAGTCATTCTTGATGACAGCTGGTGTCTCTGCCGCCATCGGCACCCATTCCCCCTCGTTCCTCTCTTCAAGGGAGATCATCATACTCTCCGACTGTGAGGACTCGAAGATGATTTTTCTGTCCTCAGATGTCAGCTTGAAGCCCTTCATCAGATCTTCCTCATCGAGGATCTTACAGGTCTCTTCCTCTCCGAAGAAGACATTGTGGTTGACCTTTATCACGAACCTCGGCAGTCTGACTGCCTTGGCATCTTCGGCATAGATCTTTCGCAAGCCGTAAGTCTTGTCACTCATTTTCTCCTGTACTTCATTAGATAGGTCGTTGTTATTCTCCGCAGCCTGCTTCGACTGTTCCTCGAACTGCTGGCTTACCTGTTCAGCTTTGCTTTTGATGGAATCAATAGTAATGTTGTCCGTTGACAGATTGTCATGTATTGCCTCCGCATCAATATCCGGCATATCATTATCCGTCTGACTATCTACGTCCTTGGCAGACGGAGGAGTAAAAGGCTTGAAGAAGTCGTTCTCGTTAGGCTTCTCTTTAGGGACGGCATCAGCATAATCTTCCGACTTCAGATAGTCCTTTCCGCTGAATCCCGCATTTTGCAGGCTACGCAGGATGGCGTTGATGGTCACACTGAACTGGGATGAACAGGTGAATACATATCCCATGTTTAGGTACATCTGCTTGTAGTTCCTTGTGTGCGGCTGACGCAGTATGCGTCCCAGTATCTGTTCAACATCTATCTTGCTGCTCCTGTTTGCCAGCGAAGCAAGGATATAGGCGAAAGGACAGTCCCATCCCTCCTTCAGTGCATTGACAGTAATGATATAGCGGACAGGACAATCACGGCTCATCAGATCCATGTTTTTGATTTCGTTCTTGTTCGCCGTCTTGATCTTCACCTGTTCCTCCGGTATGCCCGCACTGATCAGCTGAGCCTTTATCTTCTCGAAGTTGATGCTCTCATCATCGATATTCGACTGTGCCTGGAACAGCACGATTGGTCGGATATAGGCATCCTCTTTACCGGCCATCTCTTCCAGATTGTTGCGCAGGGCAATGGCACTGGAGATAACATCGTTCGTACTCTTGTGGTTATAGACGATGACCGGCAGCTTCACCATATTTTCCTCTTTCAGCTTCATCGCGTCCACGAAACTGATGATGTTACTCGTCTTCTTCGGCGTTGCCGTCAGCTCATAGATAAAGCACGGATTGATGTTGTTCAACAGATCCACGCGCAGGTCAGAGCCGAAGTTATGGCTCTCGTCGATGATAACCACAGGATTCAGCTTCGCTATATACGCTATCAGCGAAGTGCTTTCAGCTTTCGGGATATTGACTTTCCTGCCTATCCCAGGATTCTCCGAAAAGGCCAGGTTCTCATTCTCCCTGTAAGCCCTCGGCAGTTTGTTTTCTCCCCTTACTGCTTCTACGAATGAGTCCACCCCCAATACGAAAATTGTCAGCTGCTGACACAGTTGGGTGAAGGATATGCCCTCTCCCATCAGGGCCGTTTCCTTGTTCACTACTTTCACCGATGCGTTAAACAGCGTGTTCAGCCGCTGCCTGTATGGGTGAAGGGCATTATTCAGATTCTTGTATGTCTGTTCGAGGATTGTGTCCGACGGTACCAGCCAAACGACAACCTTGGGTTTATCCACCGGCATGGCATCGAATATCACCTTCAGCGCATTGCAGGCGATGAACGTCTTTCCTCCTGCCGTCGGCACTTTTGCCGTCACCCTTGGAACACCTTTGATGATGTTGTTATACGGATGCAGGTATTCGTCGCTGTCTATCAGCGACACCCCTGCTTCGGCCCAATACTCACGGAAAGAGACATCCAGCCTCTTTCCTGGCACACGTACCTTGGATAAGTATCTGCCAAGGTCTTCCAACACCTTCCTCTGATAGGATTTCAGATTATATTCCTGTTCCATAGGGCTTAGAATCTTTTGATGTCACGAGGTATTTTCTTGAAAATGATATGCTTCTCAGACATAAACTCCTTCGGCAGACGGCATACGTCTGCATAGATGATGTACTGGTCAGCTTTCTCCGTCACGATACTGAGCGTGTCTATCGTCAGCTCAGTGGACTTCCCTCTCTCGTAGTAGAAGTAGTAGCCGGTGCGCTGCCAGGAGTCCAGCAGGTACCAGCTTTCTGTTTTCCGTTCGCGGTGCAGTGGCTGGCGCGTTTCCGTGTAGTATATGAACTGTCGGATCTTCTCTTCTGAGACCTCATTATTTAGCTGGCCATCCACAAACAGCGGCTTGCCGAGTTCATAGAAGTCGAACGCACCGCCCAGTCCTTCCATCCTGTCCGTATATTCCTTGGTTCCAACGACCCTGATACAGTTATCAGCGATTGTCGGCTTGCTGATCTTTGTATAGTCATTCTTATAGAACTCACTGATAGACAAGGCTTCGTCGAGAAGCGCCTTGGCTTTAGGCAGGTTGGATATAGTGAGTTTCTTGGAATACAGGATTTCCTTTGTCTCGCCCGTAAAGTCATATCCGGTCATCGCCGTCTTTACCCTTTCCGCAGTTATCCTCTCGGCATAGTCCATCAGTTCTATCAAGATAAACTGGCGGTTTCCATCATCCTCGCTGTTCAGCTCCGCTACTGCGTGTGCCGTTGTACCGCTGCCAGCAAAGGGATCGAGGATGATATCACCGTCCTGACTGATGCTGTCGATGACCGCCTTGATATACTCCTTCGATTTCGGGTACTCGAACTTATCCACATCCTTGGGGAAGAGGTTCTTCAGCAAGGTTGTCCCATGAACAGTATAGAAAGACTTCTCATTCCAGATGGTCGGGATGGAGCTGCCCTCCGTCTGGTTCTCGCCAAAAATCAGCGTCGGCACCTTCTCTTCCTTGCCGACCACCTCCAGTATTCCCTTTTCGACCTTTTTGATAACGCCTGCAGGAAGGTACTGGATGCTATACCTGTTCGGATGATTGGCGTTCTGGTTCTTAGACACCTTGATATATCCCTTCTTCCAGTCAGCCATCAGCCTCTTAGGCTGGAGCCTCCAGACACACTCCTTCCCTTTGGAAGTAATGGGCCAGCAGACCGTGTAGTTGTCGATCTTTACCGACTCCGGCGGTGCGACGGAGTAGTCATAGACAAAATCCTCTTTCTCTCCGGTGTATAACCCCTCCTTCATCAGCTCATCAAGCGACATCCCAACATCGATAATCTCCTCTGTTTCGGGATTGATGAAGATCGGATAAGCCTGATTCGGTCGGTTCGTCTTGTAATAAGTGCTTAGTGTCAGCCCCTCGAATGGTGACCGGTCGTTGCCGCCCCAGAACGATGACGGCATCGGTTTGAAATCACTATTGACGATATAGACAAGATATTCATGCAGATAGTTAAAACCGCCTGCCGGTTTTCCTCCAGAAGTCTGAACAGTCACCAAGACAATCTGCTTTGAAGGAAACACCTCCTTGCAGAGTCTGCAGAGGGTGTCAACCTCATGGTAGCCGATGCTGATGACCAGCTTCCCGTCTTCGGCGAGAAGCCTCTCTACGAGCTTCAGCCTCGGATACATCATACACGCCCACTTGTCGTGTCTGCTCAAGTCTTCACCCTCTTTGCCGACGACCTCATTGATCCATTTCCTGATATGAGGGTCATTGACATTATCGTTGTACCTCCATTCCTCTTTTCCAGTGTTATAGGGAGGGTCAAAGTACGCACAGTTGATTCTCCCTTCAAATTCAGGAAGAAGAGCTTTCATGGCAGTAAGATTATCACCATGGATAATCATATTGCCGCTATCAGTCTTTGATTTGTCGTTCACATCATCTGTCCTGAAACCGTATTGGTGTTCCAGCGTATAGAAAGGTACATCAAGATGATGGTTTACGACCTTTTCTTTTCCTATCCAATTCAGTACCGGCATATCGGCTTTATTTCTTTCTATATACCATTAGTTTCTTACCTTCATCATCTGTCCACGAAATCCATCCGTCGGCTGGGCCGCCGATACAGAATGTCGCTGCACCGCTGGGCGACTTGAAGGTAAGATCTTTTTTCACTACCAGCTCACCGTTATCTTTTCTGGTGTATTTTTTGACTTGTTCCTCCCTCTTTTTCCGTGCTGAAGGCTTCAGACTCGGCAGGCTATCAGGATTGATCTTGCCGCCTTTAAGCACAGTCAACTCCTCCGTGATAGGATTAAACAGCCCCCTGGCATCAGACTGACGGGAAATGCTACAAGGAACAAGATTCTTCTCGTCCTGTCCCAGAGGATTGAAATTCTCGACGATATAATCCAGCAGCCCCTTGTATTTCTCCTGCGAGAGAACCATCGCGCCCTGTGGTGCGCCATTCAGGGAGTGCTTCATCAGATTCCCCAGAGTCAACACCTTGTTTGAGATTTTACCTGTCATACGGATAAGGGTAAACTTCTGTTCTCTTCTCTTTGCCATATCCACCGGCTGCTTGGAAAAGCGGCTATCCTTATCCATCATCGGAGAATACGGCAGGTGACAGTCTATCACCTCAAAACTATAGATGATGGCCTTGTCCGGCTCGGAGCTATAAACATAGCCAGAATCTCCCTTCTTCATCTGCTTGAAGTTGCTCGTCATCGTCCAGAACACCTCGCCGTAGGCAGCGAAGCAACCTTCAAGATCGAACCTGCTCTTCTTTGAGGGCAAGAGCCAGACGTTAGGCTTTGCCTCCTCGCCCTGACCTGCGTCCTGTCCTGATCCTTCATCACCAGAAAGCGGTACTGGCTGCTTTTTCTTTTCAAACAGCGGACAACCGTAGTTCAGGGTGAGAAGCATGATATTCTTGAAGAACTTGTTTAGGTGACCCTTTACCACAGGGTTGATATCAGGCTCCGGTTCGATACGCTTGTTGTCAAGCTTCATGCTTCCAGCCTCCTTGGCCGTCTTCTGTGCCAGGTGTTCCAGATAGTCAATCTCACTCTGGTAGAGGTCGTTTGCTGTTGAGATGAACACCAGGGCCTTGTTCCAGAACTTCTTCGTGAGGTTATGGGTTTTCTCACGGTCAGAGAAGTCCTTCGATTCCCCGATGTACGCCATCGGATGCCCTTCGTCATCCTCGCCAAGGAGAATGTATATACAGTAACGCCTTAACTCATCATATTCGGCCACCATGTCAGAGATAGTATCTCGTGGCATGACATAGCATTTACAGCTGTTCCCGAGGCCGAACTCCATAATCCTTGGCCCTTCGTTAGTCTGATCCAGCAGATACTGGCTGATTGCTATAGCATCGGTCTGTTTATACATACTCCTTGTCTTTAGACTCACATTAAATTCATATATGGTGCAAAGATACGGCAAATTTGTCAAAAAACAAAGAGAATCCGACTTTTTGTATTATATATTAAATAATATATATTATATATGCCTGTAAAAAGTATTATTTCAGCATACTATTCTGCAATATACCCATATAAGAAAAAGCCACCCCTTGTCTCACGACAGAGGGTGACCGCTTCTTTCAATTCAAAGCACACACATGATAAAGATACCGAGTCTCACGACAGGGAGCTTTTTGGGTACTTATTCACTAAATTATAATAAATAACAAATATGCAGTAGACTCCCAGTTATTCCTCTACAACGGGGCGTACAGCCATTCCGACCGCTCGTCTTGAGTTATTATTACTGAAAAAGATTTCTGTTTGATGAAATATCAGGCTTTGACCATCCTTCGCACTGGCTGGAGCCGCTGACCAAAAATATCCATAGTCTTGCTCTGTATTTCTACCATCGGAATAAGCTCTTAAACCCGTATGGGGGAAGAATAAATTAGCACCTCCCATAGTCCAAGTCGTACCTGGAGGCCTCGAAGAATATGTGAAGTACGAGGCGTTTAATCCCATGTAAGTCAAGCATCCCATCGCTGGCACACAGAAGTCTGGCGGGCATGGATCATATATAGTTTTTATCGTTGCCCCGGTCTGTCCTGTTGTTTCTGTTCTTTCAGCGTCCCAATAATTGTATTTGGTTGTATTGTAGGGGCCATCCGTTGTAGTACTGCGATATTGTGCAGAAGGAACCTGTATTGTCGAAGCAATTGTAACATTCCTTTCCCTATAATCGTAACTAAATGGTCCGTCTATTGTATATGCTGGACGGTATGTGGTCGACCCATATCCGCCTGTCAACAGTGGGTCTTTTCTCCCCCATTGATAATATGGGTTAAAACCGCTCCAAGGCTCCGAACCATCTGGTTGTATAACGTCGAAGGTTAGTACAACACCATTGCTGGAAGCCTGTATTTTACAGGTGTTTCCATTGTATATTCTATCAGAATATACCCATCCAACATTAACAGGAGCCATCTGATAATTATGTGAACCTGTTGCAATTGTTGTTAAGTCTGACAATGTTTCAGTTGTCACCCAGATATGCCAAGACCATGCTATTCTTTCTGTACCATCATCATCTGTTGTCGCTGCTATCAGAGCGTTTCCCGGTGCTATATTGTCAGGATCTACGGTGAATGTCAGGTAATCACCTGAAATATCAACGGATGAAATCATTCCCTGGACATCTTGCCATATAAGTTTCGCCCCTGTTATTGTAATCGAGTGGTTTTTTATCCACGGGTCTGTTTCGTCATTTCCAGTATATATCCCGGCTTTCAAATGATTGATAAAATTTTGAAGCGTATTATTAGTTTGTGTCGTATAATATGCGTTTCTGTTTGTACTACCATGCTTAATGGCGTTACCATATACAAGAGGAATCTTATACGTGCCAGGTGCGTGTACCAGATAACAGTTAGCAGTGGTACGTCCGTTTGCTCTTGTCGAACCATCGTTATTAACCATAGAAAGGTCAACATTGCTTACAGCGACACTGGCTTTCAGTGCCGCTGTTTCAGTGGCACTTGTAGCGATAGAATCTGATTTATAAGAAGATGATGATGCAGCCGTTACAGTTACCCCAAATTCCGTCGGCTCATCTTCAACAATGTTTTCGACAATTGTCAACCATGCTGGTTTTGATAATCCCAATGCCGAACCATTCACGTAATAGGTATAGGTCGGTGTTCCTGTCAACTTGATGGGACAAGATTTATATTCTCCTGCAGGGATATTTATAGTCCGGCCAAAGGCAGACGTATTCACGTCAGGCTTTACCAGATAATACAGTGTTCCACCCTCATCGTAAGGAACATACGTTCCGTTAAACACCGGAGTAGCTGTGTACTTCGTTCCTGTTGCATCAGAATAATACCACTTGTTTGCAGCGGAAACAATTGCCAGCCCCCGCTTGTGCGCCATCGTGAACTTCACCGTCGGTGCCGCCGTCACCGTCCCCTTGGCAATCATCAGATTGCTGTAGGTGAAGTCCGCTTTTGTTGACTGATCAGCCTTCCAGAAGTAGTTCGATGCATCGCTTATGAATGAGCTGAACTTCGTGTCAACATCATCCACCGTCCCCGATGTTGACGGAGAATATACCGTCGAGCGCCACGGGAAGTACGCATAGTAAGTGTAGTCCGTCTTAAACTTCGGAGTGGCGCCGTCCGGCAGCCATGAGCCGTCCGACTGCTTGATGAACTTCACGTTGCTGTAGACATACGAGCTGCCGTCGAAGGCGTATACACCTATGGCATCCCCCGTCTCGAAGGACGTTGACGGGAACCCGCTGTAGTCAGCCCGTGTTGTCGAACCACTGCCGTCACAAATCTCCACCTTCAGGTTGCTAAGATTGTCTGTGACAATATCCTCTGTGCAGGCGGCGAGAAGTACGCTCGCCAGTCCTGCCAATATAAAATCTTTTGCTTTCATATTTTTATTCCTTATTATTAATTATTCTTCCGCGACGGGACGCACGGGGTAACCGTTAGCCCGGGGAAAGTAGTCCCACTTCCAACTGCTGGTAAGGAAGTACAGGTTGCGACCGTTTTTGGCGCTTAATGGCGTGGCCGACCAATAGTAGCCGCGCGAACCCACATAGCTCAGGGAACCTGAACTGCTGCTACGACAACCGGCAGCCGGAAACCACAGCGCATCGCCTGTGATGCCGGTATTCCATGTGGCACCCTTGTTGGTATTATCGAAAGTAGACATCGTTCTGCTACTGCCATTTCCAAAATAGTACCAGAGGTTGCTCGTTGGGATGCAGAAGCCAGGAGGGCACGGATCATAGATAGTCTTCTTTGTTGCCGTTGCCACGTTATCAGTCGTATTATTCTGAGCATCCCACATATTGTAATATGTATAGACTACAGGGCCGTAGGTAATACTATAATAATAGTGAGTTGTTGGACTCTGTATATTATGTGTGATGCCAGCAGCTGCTTCAGCAAAAAAAATACCGGTTTTAGAAGAGCCATTGATATTATAAACCGTCTTGTTGGTATTATCATTGGTCGTTCCATTACAAGGAATAAACGGGTCCTTACGTCCCCACTGATAGTAAGGACAGTAACCCTGTTTTCCCGAACCTCCTGTCGGCACCCAACCAAGGTTCACTGGAGCAACGGTGTAGTTGTGTGAACCCGTTGCTACAACGGTTGTGTTAGACATGTCATCCTCTGTCGCCCAGATATGCCACGACCAAAGGATTGTGCTGCCGTTTTTTACGGCAATTAGAGCATTGCCACCACCGAAGGAGCCGACGGTGAACTCTAAATAATCACCGTTGATAGAAACACTGGTTATTAGTCCTGCTCTATCCTGCCACAACAGTAGTGCAGAGGTGACAGTTAATCCCATTCCAGCATCCACTCCCGAACCGTTCTTCGTAATCCACGGGCCGGTGATAGCAGTACCGGCGTGGTTAATAAAGTTCGCACAATAAGTGTCTGTAGTACTTCCTCCCGGAGCGTAAGCTACGGTATTGGCTGTTCCATCTTTGATAGCATTACCATATACAAGTGGAACTATATACTTGCCAGCAGCGTGAACCATATAACAGTTTGCGGTAGTGCGCGAAGCTCTCGCATTACCCGCGTTATCCACCAGGGATAAGTCAATAGGCGCAGGATCCCAATCTTCAATCTCCGAATCCTCATGCACCTCCAAGAAACTACTGACGTTCAGGCTGTAGTTATACTGCTTCCCAGCCAGCCAGGAGCCAGTAAGATCCGCATACATCGGATCCTCCCCTGCAATAGAAACCTTCACCTTGGCTCCTGCAGGAATCGACTGCGGCAGCATCAGGAAGATGTTCGACGTCCCCGTGACATTCACCGTTGCACCGGCAGCTATGCTGCTGCCGTAGGACAGTGTAAACGGATTAATGGAACTGGTGTTGACAGCAGAAGAGAGTGTCCATGTCTCTTCACAAAGTGAACCGGAGTACTTCACCCCCTCAATACTGATGGAGCTGAGGGTAATCGCCGAAGAGCGGTCGTTGGTAACGCTGAAGCATATCGCCGCACAGCGGTGCTTCATGGAGATAGCGACGGGAGAACTCCCGCCTCCCAACACGTTCACCGTCTGTCCCGTCATCACATCCACCTGCGAGGCAATCGCCGACGGTACCGTGTAGGAATATGTCGGCGCACCAGTCGAAACGGCCGACGACTGAACAGTAAATGCCGCATTACCGTAGGGATAATAGGCATAGAACGCCAGCTTGTAGTCCGATGTCGGCCAGAAAAAGCCCAGAGGCGAGCCGTTCGTCGCCGACTGCTTATAGAAATACGAGCCACATCCTGCCGAGGTGTACGAAGCAGAGGCATCATAGACCGCCGCACTCACCCCAAAGGAGCTGATAGACGTAACCTTGGCACCACGGGTGACACTACGACTGCCGTCGAAGCCTGAATCATCGAGGGCGAGCATGATTCGCTTCGCTGTCAGTTCCGTTTCCAGGTCTTCCGTGCATCCAGAAATCATACTGGCAGAGAGAGGCAATAAGCCCGCCAGCAGTAACAATTTATATTTCACCTGTTTCATAATATATAATATTTATTATTTGTTATTTGTTATGTATCGCTTCAAATGTCAGTGATTTCATCACTGGTACTAAGGCATCTTTCTTGAAGAACAGTCTTCCATATTTTCCCTCGCCGTACTTAACGTGAGGGAACTTGTCTTTCTTCGCCCGCAGGTGGCTTATGGAAACCCCCAGGATATTTGCAGCTTCCTTGATGGAAACAAAGTCACGCTCCTGAAGCCCCTGTTCTTTTATCATCTCACGGACGACAGCCTTCGCCGTTTTGTTGGCAATGGCATCGATGGTCTTTTCGTCTAATCCTATATACTCCATTGTTTGTTCCTTTGAAAATTCTGCGCAAAGGAAGCAAAAACTCCTATAAAGACCAAATCCTGCAAAACAAAAGTCTTGATTTAACAAATTCAAGACCCTAAGCGCCCAAAAAGAGCCTAAGAAGGCTGTTTTTCGGTGATTTTTGAACGCAATAACGAGAAAAACGCAAAATATCGGCAATATTCTTGTCTGTTGCCAAAATTTTGCGTATCTTTGCATCCGAACGCCTGGCCGTGCCTATAGGTGTTCGCCTCGCACTGTATGTGGAGGTCCAAAAATTGGTTTCGAGCCGCCGATGAACTGGGTGGCCACGAGTTTACTGTTGGAGCAGCGCCCTTAGCTGTACTATCGAGGTTGTTCACAGCCTCCAGTTCAATTAAAAAAAGGAGTGGCCGTAACGGCGGCAGCTCACTCGTTGCAGTAAACAGCCCCGACAAGGCTGCCTGTGGGGCATAAAGAAACCAATTCAATTATGAAAAAGTATTTTAAGTATTCTACTCTGGCCATCATGGCCATGATGACAGTGTGTCTGTTCACCTCCTGTGGCGGTGATGACAAAGACGATGATTTGCCCGATGGCTATCAGAAGATAACCGAAGGTGTTCATCGTATTGAAGTGTCCTTAGCTGGTGACCTGACTGGATGGGAAGGCAGGTTCGCCTTTGTGGCCGTCTGTGGTGACGGTACTCGCGGCTACGTAAAGCTCTACGAGAACGGCAGGCAGATCTCCGACGACGGCACGTTCCTCGGCGAGGAACTGCGAGACTATATCATCGAGACCGATTCAAAGTGTGATCAGATGACCTTGACGGCTACGCTTAGTCACGGTGCCTCTGCCTCTGTCAGCCCGGTGACTGTCAATCTGAAGAGCTTCATCAACGGCCAGCCGAAGAAGACGAAGACGGTGGAGTTCACCGACTCGTATAAGACGATTGTATTCAATTCGGAGCTGGATGCGGACAAGTATTAATACACTATGGCAATAGAAGCATCATATTACGGCCTCTATCTTCTGAAGTATCTCAAAGACACGGAGGATCCCCGACAGCACGACCACGACTTCATCAACAGCCGTGCGGATGATGCTGCCGGGGCCTTCGAGGGTGAACGACGCGCTGGGGCGACGGTTAACCAGGCACAGGAGGTAGCCATGCGAGTTTTGATGGACGGTTTTAATTAAATTTTCATGTATTATGGAATCAAGAAGAATTTACGATCAGCTGATCAGTGATCCGGAAGAGATAAAACAAATATTTGAGAATACTCCGGAGTTGCAGAAACATATGGAGTTCAGTTTTCAGCTGGACTTTTGGGGCAGGAATCATTGGAACCTGGAAGTTATCTATAATTCACTGCTGTTGTTCCTCACCCATCTGCCATCCAATTATTTCGGACTGAACCAGTCCCATAAGGAATGTAAGAACAAATTGTTGTTCTGCCTTCCGAAAAAGGCTTTCCGGGATTATGTAAACAAAACGCTGAAGAGTTATAGGAATAGCGATATCCGCAAGAAACTAACAGTATTGGGGGAAAACAAGGTTGCAACCAAAGAAGGTGTCGTCGTGGATCTGTTCACAGTAGTAGAGGAAGAGTCATTTGAAGATTTCTGGTGCCTGTTAATCCACCAGACGACGATACCTTATCTGTGCAGTATGACTATCTTACCTATCCTGGTAATAGAGCGTATGATACCATCCTTCCCTACCAAGCTCCTGACACTGAAGGAGATGAGGGATGAACGAAAGAAAGCGGGCCTCTATATTCCGCCTTTTATGAATATCGTAGATAGCGAAAACATTCCTGCTTAACAAACGTTTTTTAACGCAGGCATTGTGTAACAATCTCGAATTATTCATACTATATGAATAGATAGAGTTTAATCAATATAAAAAAGTAGAAGATTATGGGCGTAGATATTTCTTTGCATATTGAAATCAGGCGGCAGGATAAATGGCACCTGATGAACGTCACCTGCCCTTTGTGGGTGAAGAATAATTGCGGAAACGAAATCTTCGATACCGAAGTATATAGCTGCCGGTACTATCATTTTCGGGATTTCCTGAACAAAGTGCCATCCCACTGCTCTGGAAATAAAGACATCCTGAGTGATGAGATTCGAGCGAAGCTGAAAGATGATGACCAGACGGGCTTCGGCGTGTTCATGTTCCATGACCTGGAAAAGCATTGTGACCAGCTGGAGAAATCCCTTATCTCCAGCCTCTCACATGCCGGTATCTATACCATCAGGCAGCAACTGGATCGCATAGAGAAAAAGTTGGACGGTACTTCTAACGATGCTCCTACGGAGAAACGGGAAGAAGTCTATGAAGACGTGACACCCATGAGTCAGATATATGAAGACTTCATGTATGACAATGGCTGTCTGTTTTCCCTCCGTGATACAGTCGCGGCCCTCACATCCTTTGGATAC
>Ga0256404_1002407_pt1 | contig 41423 bp, 30 predicted proteins | sample RumenRJG_01DNA_FD_185990 | JGI IMG/M metagenome (GOLD analysis project Ga0256404, IMG submission 185990) | Bovine rumen microbial communities from Lethbridge, Alberta, Canada - RJG_01 | ecosystem: Host-associated > Mammals > Digestive system > Stomach > Rumen | place: Canada: Alberta | collected... | reverse complement strand
ACAAGTCATGTCAAGCGTTTCTAAGCCTAGAGTCAGACACAATCGTCACAAGCAAGGGCTAAATCTGACACTCGAAAAATTATCTGCGGATTTTAGGTGTTATCAATAACCGTTTTCGAGGTACGAGGTACGAGGTGCGAGGTACGAGGTACGAGAATACCTTGCACGCCCATCTCTGCCATGTAGCATTTCTCGCACCTCGCACCTCGTACCTCGTATCTCGATAATGAGCCCCCTCGTACCTCGAGAAAAAATAAAAAAACAAAAAAATGAACGTTGGAATTATCGGAACAGGATGGATAGCCGAGAAGGCTGCCAACACGCTCGGCGCACTGGACGACATACAGGCCTACGCCGTGGCATCAAGAACGCCGGAGAAGGCACGCGCCTTCGCCGACAAGTGGAACATACCGCAGGCCTACGGCTCCTACAGCGAGCTCATCAGCGACCCGAAGGTCGATCTGGTCTATGTTGGCACGCCCCATAGCCATCACTACGACGTGACGCTCGAGGCCATACGCGCCGGCAAGGCCTGTCTGGTGGAAAAAGCCTTCATGGCCAATGCCCGCCAGACGGAGCGCGTGCTGAGCGAGGCGAAGCAGCGCCGCGTCTTCGTGGCCGAGGCCATCTGGACACGCTACCAGCCCGTGGTGCCCTTCGTCCGACAGCTCATCAGCGACGGACGCATCGGCGCGCCACGCCTCATCACCGCCACACTCGGCTACTCCATGGGCAACAAGGAGCGCATCATGCGTCCCGAGCTGTGCGGCGGCGCCCTGCTCGACCTCGGTGTCTATGCCCTGAACTTCGCCCGCATGTTCTGCGACGCACCTATCAGTGAGATGACGTCGCAGTGCGTCAAGAGCCAAACGGGCATGGACCTCACTAATGCCATCACCCTGACGTTCCAGAACGGCATGCTGGCCAACATGCAGTCGTCGGCACAGTGCGTGGGCGACAACATTGGCGTCATTGCCGGCACCGACGGCAACCTCATCATCGACAACATCAACAACCCGCAGCATGTCACCGTGAACACCCACGACCGCGTCTTTGTGGAGACCATCGACGTGCCCGCCCAGATTACGGGTTACGAGTATGAGTTCATGGCCTGCAAGTCGGCTTTGGAGCACGGCCTCTTGGAGCCGCCCCAGATGCCGCACCACGAGACGCTCTACATCATGCAGCTCATGGACCAGCTGCGTCAGCAGTGGGGCGTACGCTACCCCATGGACGACGAGTAGCCCCAGCGCCGTTGCAGCCAAGAAGACTGGGCATGCATGGCAAGAAGCTAAGACTTTTCCTGTAGTTGTGAGACGAAGTGGCGCAGTCGAAGGGAGCAAGTGGCGCGATCGTCGGGGAGGATCGCGCCACTCTTAGGGAGCGATCGGCGCGATCGTCGGGGTAAGGGCGGCCGTTCAAAGTAGATAGAGCGCCCGCTCAAAGTGGATAGAGCGGCCGCTCAAAGTAGATAGAACGCCCGCTCAACTCTTTTCAAAACACCATGCTCTTGTAATTTAATAGGAAATAGTGTATTACAAGACCTTCCTCGCGTGGCATGGCTCTTATGCTTTAAGTGGTTTATCGTAGTGCAAAGATACAAAATTTTTGCCTGCTTTGCAAGCTTTTCCGCAAAAAAAATACGCTTATCCTTTCCGCCGGTTCATAGCCGCGGGGGCACGGGGCGCATCATAAGGGGCGGCTGCGGCTCGCCCCAGACGGCACGGCGGAGCACATCGCCAATAATGGGGCCAATTGGCAGCTCTATCTTCGCACCATTATTAAACTTATAGTAAGGCGTAACAATGGGGTCGGTCTCCCAACGGCCGTTCATCGGGTTCAGGTAATGCTGTGCACCAAGATAAGTACCCCAGTGGTCGCTGAAGCGAATGTCGGCATAGCCGCCGAAGGACGTGCTGTAGGCATAAGGACTGACGGCAGGCGTGACCCGCATATTGGAAAAGTAGAAATTACCGAAGGCATGGAGCGACAGCCAGTGGTTGACGTCAATGCTGGCATGACCGCCGACGCCGTACTGCGTAAAGAGCGAGCTCTGCATGGGCAGCCAGTACTTGTTGGCATTGGCCGAGAGCGATAGATGCAGTCGTCCAAAGTCCTGGTGCAGGGCCAGCGCCCCCGTGCTGAGGTCCATCAGCCCGGGCATGTGGTCGGTACCGCCATAGGCTCCTACTGCCGCACCCTTCCACAACCGGAATGCCGTGCCGCTTTGCTTGCTTGATGTCACGTCATAGCCGCCACGGGTAACAGGCGTCTCCAATGTCTGCTCAGGTACCCGGAAGGCTGGGTAGATATCCAGTTTCAGCGAGTCTGTCGCTACCGACCGGTAATCGGTAATGGCGTTCCCGCCTGCCTGTGGATACCATCGGGAAGGGTTCACTTCCTGTGCCTGTGCTATCGTCCAAGACAGTGACAGCAACATTATACCTATAGACTTCCTTATTTCCATATCTTTCGCTTTCGCTGGCAAAGATACATAATTATATTGTACTTTTATCACTTTCCTGAAAAAAAAATGTATCTTTGCTTAGGAAAACGGAGGTTCCGATTGTATTATGAGTAAAATGACTTAAAAGACAGATGACAGACAAACGGGAATTCGAAACGATTTTCAGACGTCACTACGACGGAATGTTCCGGCTGGCCAGGAAGATGCTGGGCAATGATGCAGAAAGCAAGGACGTGGTGAGCGACGTATTCGCTCACCTGCTGAACAGCGGAAAGGAACTGCAGCCTGACACGATTCAGAGCCTGCTGCTAACCAGCGTCCACAACCGTTGTGTCAACCTGCTGGTCAGAAAGCAACGGTCACTGGCTAACGTCGTGTATCTGGATACCGAGAATTCCGACAAGGAACTGTTGGACGACATGTACCACTACATAGACCAGCAGCTGCCGCCACTCTCACAGCAGGTGCTACGCCTACGCTACCAGCAGGGACTGAAATACCGCGAGATAGCCGAGGAGCTGCAAGTTAGTGAAGTCACCGTTTACAACCACCTGTCACAGTCGCTCAAACAATTAAAGGACCATTTTAAATCGTTAGGCTATGAAATCAAATGACAAGCTGGAACAGCTCCTCCGACAGATGTACGCCGAGGAGGAGCTCCACAAGGGAAAAAGCATCGAAACCTCGTCCATCATTGACGAGGAGTGGGCAAAGTTTGAAACCACACACTTCGGGAAGTCCTCGTTCTTTACGCTTCACTCTTCATTAAAAAAAATCGCAGCCGTGTTCATTGGCGTGCTGATGCTTTCGGGCTTCGCCTACGCTGCTTTCCACTATTTCAGCGGCAACACTCAACGCTCAACACTCAACCCTCAACACTCAACACTCAACCCGCAACACTCAACGCTCAACGCTCAACGCTCAACACTCAACCCTCAACCTACAGCGCCTATTGTCTTTAAGGATGCGGAGCTGGAAACTATTCTCCATGAGGTAGCAGCATTCTACGAGTGCGAAACCGTCTATGAGAATGAGAAGGCAAGACACCTGCGCCTCTACTTCACGTGGGACAAGACAATGACGATAGACGAGGTCATCGGGACGTTCAACAAGTTTGAACGTCTGCACATCACACGAGAGGACAAGAAACTAATTGTGAATTAATCAAGAAACAATGAAAAGGATTATTTATATACTGTTCCTGTCTATCTGTGCCCTTAGCATGCAAGCGCAGAAACTGGCCCGCAACTATAAGAGCCAGTCACTCTCGAAGGTGCTGGAAGACCTCAATGCCGCCACCACCGACCAGACCATCTACTTCATCTACAACGAACTGGAGGACTTCACCGTGACCTGCCACTTTAACGACCTGACACTGAAAGAAGCCGTCAGCAAGGTCATTGGTTTCTACCCCATGAAAGTAACTTACGACCAAAACAACATCTTCATAGAGTGTACGCAAAAGGAAACCACGAAAGTCATCGGCCGCCTGGTTGACGAAGCAGGACATCCCATAGAGTTCGCCAACGTCTCATTGCTTAGTGACAGAGATTCCACATTCCTCAACGGCAGCGTGAGCAATGAGAACGGCGACTTTGTCATTCCCTGCAACGCCCGGCGCGTAACGGTCAGGGCAACCTGCATCGGCTACCAGACTCTGCTGCGCGGTGTCAGCGTGGGCGAGATAGGCACTTTCGTCATGCACCCGGAGACCTACAGCATCGGCGGCGTGACGGTAAAGGGTGAGATTCCGCAGTACAAGATGACCACGGGCGGCATGACCGTCGAGATTCAGCATTCTATCCTCCACGACGTGGGAACTGCCGACGACCTGCTCTCCATGCTGCCTGGCATCCAGGGGCACGACGGGAAGTTCACCATCATGGCCAAAGGCGAGCCCGAAATATACATCAACAACAAGAAGGTACGCGACGCACACGAGCTGAAGCAGCTGAAGTCGGCTGACATCAAGAACGTGGAGATCATCACTGCCCCTGGAGCGAAATTTAATGCTGAGGTGGATGCCGTCATCCGTATCAAGACGCTCAAGCCCCAAGGTGACGGACTGAGCCTGATGGCCACCAGTCAGGTTCAGCGGAACAACCACTGGTCTAACTACGATGACCTGACGCTGAAATACCGCACCGGCGGACTGGAGGCTTTTGCCAACGCGGCGTTCGACTGGGGCCGCTACAGCAACGACCAGGACTTGAATCAGGAGTTGCACATCAGCCAGGACCAGTATAACATCCATGCCTTTGCACCTGTAAGGACACGCTGGTCGCAGCTTCAGTACAAGGCAGGCCTGAGCTACGATTTCAACGCAGACCATTCCATCGGTCTTAGTTTCTCATCACAGAAACTGCTGTTTCAGCATTTTAAGAATGACATGCCGCAGGAGTATCGGAAGAACGGAACGTATTACGGTGACATCCTTTTGAAAACGGTGGGTGAAGAGCCCGACAAACCAGTATGGGAGCTGAACTCCTACTATATAGGACAGGTGGGTAAACTGGGCATCGACCTGAACGCCACCCTGCTACGACGCGTATCGGAAGTCCAGTTTGACCAGCAGGAGCTGAGTCCGGAACTGGGCAGTCGCACCTTTACCACCGTCAACGAGGAGAAACGAACAATGGCGGCCGGTAAACTGATTCTGACTTACCCCGTATGGAAAGGCGTGCTGAGCTTTGGCTCAGAGGCTACCTCCACGGAGAGCCACGGTCATAACATCAACCAGGAGAACATTATACCCGAGGCCGATAACAAAATGAAGGAGAAGAACATCGCCGGCTTTGTCGAATACGAGCTCACCCTCAACGCTCAACCCTCCGCTCGGCCCGCAGGGACGCTTGCAAGGCAAGAACAATCAACGCTCAACCTGAACGCCGGCCTGCGCTACGAACACGTAGCCACGGACTACACGTCGTTCGGCATCTGGCAACCAGAGCCCAGCCGCACCTATAACGATTGGTTTCCCAATCTCTCTATGGCCTGGCGGAAAGGCAAGTGGGGTGCACAACTGAGCTACAGCAAGCGCATCACGCGCCCACTCTACCGTATGTTGTCTTCGATAGTTGTCTATGACAGCCGCATGATCTATGAGGGCGGTAATCCGCTGCTTCGCCCGTCGGTACGTCAGAGTTTTGACTTCATCTTGACTTACTCCTGGCTCAACTTCACAGCGGGCTTTACACGCGAGAAAGACCTGATCAGTCACATTGCCGAAGTTTATGACGAGGCGAACGAGATAGCCATCTTCCGGCCCGTCAACATTGACCATCAGAATCGCATCTATGCTACCCTCGTGGCCTCACCGAAGCTGGGCTTCTGGCAGCCCACCGCCACACTACATTACTATCAGCAGATGTTCGATGCCGAAGCCTACGGTGTACCGATGAAGCTGAACAAACCCGAATTCAGCTTCAATCTGAGAAACTGGCTCCTCATCAATACCACGACGAAGGCTCTGATATCCATTGACTATACCGGCAGCAACCATTGGGCATTTATGTATCGCGGCAGCAGTTTTTCCTTGGGTGCCCGTGTGCAGAAAACCTTTTGGGAGGGACGGCTGAACGCTACGCTGTATGCCAACGACATCTTCCGTACCCACAAGACAAAAGTGACTACCTACTACGCCATAGGATCAACCTCTCAGAACAACTATAACTATACGTGAGTTCGATGTAAGAAAAGTGTTCAAAAAGTTGTAGGAGTGAAATATTTTTTGTACCTTTATAGGTGACAATCAAACAGATACAAACAACATTCACTCCTATGACGACTGCAAATTTAATAGAAATTTTCTGTATTCTCGACGAATTCTGCAAATATTTTACTCCAGAGTTGAAAAAACATATGGTTGACACCTCAGGCAAGCGGCGTCGCAACCGTCCGTGCCGTCTTTCCGACAGCGAGGTGATGACGATACTGGTGCTGTTCCACACCATGCATTTCCGCGACCTCAAGTCCTTCTACCTCGGCTACGTCTGCCAGCACATGAAGAAAGAATTTCCCCATACAGTCTCCTACAACCGTTTTGTGGAGCGGCAGGCACAGGTGGCCCTTCACCTGCTGCTGTTCCTTCAGACCTGCGCCCTGGGCAAGTGCACGGGCATTTCCATCATAGACTCCACACCGTTGGTGTCGTGTCACATTAAGCGGATGCACATGCACAAGACGATGAAGGGCTGGGCGGCCAAGGGCAAGTGTACCATGGGATGGTTCTATGGATTCAAGTTGCATCTGGTCATCAATGACAAGGGCGAAATCATACAATGGCAGCTTACGCCGGGCAATGTGGATGACAGGGCACCGCTGAAGGACAGCCGCTTCACGGAGAAACTCTTCGGAAAACTCTTTGCCGACAGGGGATACATCAGTCAGGACCTCTTTGAGATGCTGTTTGTCGACGACATACATTTGGTCACGAAGATCAAGAAGAACATGAAGAACTCACTGATGAACCTCTATGACAAGCTCATGCTCAGGAAGCGATCTGTTATTGAGACGGTGAATGACGAACTGAAGAATGTATGCCAGATTGAGCATACCAGACACCGCTCCATCGACAACTTTGCCACCAACCTGTTCGCCGGACTTATAGCCTATAACCTACTACCAAAGAAGCCTGCCATGAATTTGGAAATCATCGACAGAAGCAGACTTATTGCCTAAGGCTTACGTCGAACTCACGTTATAACTATACACAGGCGGTAGGGCTTACCCTGAGCTACAACTTCAACGTCACCCGCTCGAAGTATCGTGGCACTGGTGCCGGTAACGAGGAGAGGAACCGACTCTAACAACAAAAGGCTTCTCGCATGAGAAGCCTTTTGCTATTCTTTTACAGTTTTACTTTTCAATAACCGTCAGCTCCGTGTCACCGGGACGGAAGAGCAGACCGGTACATTTCTGGGCACTGGCCTTGTAGGTCTTCAGCTCCACCTGGTCCCACTTAATCTGGTCGGTACGCTGTGCGAGCGGTGCATGAGGGATGACGGAACCGTCGCGCACGAGGATAACGGCGGGAATGGGGCCGGTCTCAATGGTATGCCAACCGCTGTCATAGACCTTGCCGCTTTGGTAGTCAATCCATTTGCAGCCGGAGGGGAGATAGACGTTGCGACTGTTGCCACACTCCATGAGCGGAGCCACAAGCATTTGCGCGCCGAACAGGTACTCGTCTTCAATGAGCCATGCACCGGGGTCCTTGGGGAACTCCACGAAGAGGGCGCGCACCATGGGCAGACCGCGCAGGGTGCAGTCCTTGGCCTGTGCATAGACGTAAGGCATGAGCTTATACTTCATCTCGGCAGCCTGACGGAACGCCTTGGTGAACGACTCGCTGATGAGCCACGGCTCCGTAGGAGGTGCACCATGGGCGCGGGTGTGACTCGACAAGAAGCCGAAGGGCAGCCAGCGGCGATAGATGTCCTCAGGCGAGGCTGTGACAAAACCGCCCATGTCGTGACTCCAGAAGGAGAAGCCGCTCAGGCCGAACGACAGTCCACCACGCAGGTCGCCCAGCATGCCGATATTGTTAGTTGCGGCATCACCGCCCCAGTGGAGGGCGTAACGCTGGGAGCCAGCCCAGGCCGAGCGAGCCCAGATGATGCCGGCACCGGCCTCCCCCCCAACCCCTCTCCAAGGGGAGAGGGGAGATTTGGCGAAACTGTCGATGACCTCGAAGAGTGCCTTGTTGTAACGCAGCGGATAGAGGTTATGCTCATAGAGGCCGCCACGACCGTTATGGTAGAAACCATTGTAGGGCGCAGCCTCGCCGAAGTCGCACTTAATGGTGGAGACACCCTGCTTCAGCAGTCCGAGAATCTTTCCCTGATACCACTTTACGGTTGCAGGATTGGTGAAGTCGAGCACGGCATCCTCGTACGGCATGCCGCCATCGGCATTCCGCACATGCAGATTCTTCTCAATGATTTCGGGGAAGAAGCGGTTCTTAGGCGTGAAGTAAGGCAACTGCCACAGACAGGTGTGGAAGCCCTGGTCCTTCAGCTGCTTGAGCATGCCGACGGGGTCGGGAAAACGGTCCTGTGCGAACTGATAGTCGCACTGCCAGTCAACGCCGAACCAACCAGTGTCGAAGTGGATGACGTCAGAGGGAATCTTGTGCTTGCGCAACTGACGGGCAATGTCGAGTCCCTCCTCTTGCGAGAAGTAAGTAATGCGGCTCATCCATGTGCCGAACGACCAGAGCGGCAGCATGGGGCTCTTGCCCGTGATGTTGGTGTATTCGTCGAGGATGTCCTTCGGCTCGCCGAAGAACACGAAGAGGTCAATCTGCTCGTCGGCCATGAAGAGGCGTTGGGCCCCGATGTAGCTCTGGCCAAAGTCTGCCGTGACGGGAGCCGAGGTGTGCATGAAGATGCCGTAGCCACGGTTGGAGAAATAGAACGGCACGGGCTTGTACTGGCCGTCGGTTTCGGGACCCTGCGGGTCGGTGACGCTGATGTGTACCTTCTGGCCTACCTTATTCAAAGAGGTGAACGACTCACCACAGCCGTAGATGCGCTCACCCGGCGAGAGCAGGAACACAGGATTCACGCTGCGCGAGTTATCGGAGCCACGCTTGATGAACGAGAAGGGCAACAGTTTGACCTGCGACGAGTCGTTATCAATGATGTGGCGCGTCTGGGTCAGCACGCGTCCGTTCTTGTCCTTCAGCACGAGGCGGAAGGGATAGCGCTGCAGCTCCAGGGTGCCGAAGTCAGTCTTGTAGGCAACAGTGGTACCGTTGCTGACTGAACGCCAGGGCGTTGCATTGGTGCGTTGCTTGAACTGGTCGCACAGCATGGGGTCTGCCTGCTCATTGTCACGAGGTACAATGGGCGTAGTCAGCATACGAATGCGGACGCAGCGCGAGCTGATAAAGTCAAGACTGATGGAGAGGTTGGGATCGTTGTCGTAGGCAGCATCGGGGAAGTCGAGCATCTGCATGCGCACCGGCCAGTAGCCATTGAGGTTAAAGGCCTGACGGGGCGAGAGACGGTAACGTTTCCAGTTGAGCTGTCCCTGTGCCTTGGCAGCGTCGAACGTTGCCAAGGAGTCAGCGAGGAAGTAAGTGTTAGAAAGGTCTGAGAAGTCAGTCGATACGTCTTTCTGCATGCACTGCAGGTACTGCACGCCGGCATTGGTCTGAATCTGGGCCTGTGCTGCGGTTAAACCGCAGCAAACGGTACAAAGGGAAATAAAGAACTTTTTCATTGTTTTACTGGTTACTTATTGAAGTTTCCCTCCCTTATGACCCCCTCTGACTCCCCCTGTAGGGGGAGGACAGAATGTGTGCATGCCCTTGCCGTGGTAATCGTCCCCCTCCTACAGGAGGGGATAGGGGAGGTCACTTCGAGCTTAATTTTACTGATTATCTCGCAATTCATGGAGGTGGGAAACTTTAGTTACTTATTCATAAGTGAAGGATGCTTTCTGGCGGACGTCGGTCTCGCTGGCGCAGAAGTAAGCGGTGAACTTGCCGGGCTCCACGCGCCACTGGCCAGCATGCTCATCGAAGAAGCTGAGGTCGTCAGCAGTAATCTGGAAGGTTACGTTCTTGGTCTCACCGGGCTGCAACGCTATCTTGCGGAAGCCCTTGAGTTCCTTGGTGGGACGGACCACCGAGCACTTGTCGTCGCCGATGTAGAGCTGTACAATCTCCTTACCCGTCACGCTGCCGGTATTGGTGATGGGCAGGGTGACGCTGATGCTTCCCTGCTGGCTGCTCAAATGGTTATTGCTCAGCTCGGGCTTTCCATACTTAAAGGTGGTATAGGACAGGCCGTGGCCGAAGGGGAACTGAGGCTTCACCTTCTTGGTATTCATCACACTGTTGAACCAACGGTAGCCCACAAAGATATCTTCATCGTAGAACACCTGACCGTTGATGCCAGGATAGGCCTTCTCGCCGTACTGGAAACAGGGATAGTCCTGCTGATGGACGGCGAACGTTACGGGCAGCTTGCCACTGGGGTTCACCTTACCCGACAACACATTGGCCAGTGCCGTACCGGCCATAGAGCCCAGATACCAGCAATGCACCAGGGCAGGCACGTCTTTGAGCCACGGGGTAGCATAGGCATTACCACCGAAGGTGACAACGACGATGTTCTTCTGTATCTTGGCCAGATCACTAATCAGCTCGTTTTGACCGAACGACAGATCATAGCTCTCACGGTCGTCAGACTCACAGTCCTGCTTGGCATTCTTGTTCAGTCCACCTATATATATAATAAGGTCAGCCGTGCGGGCCTTGTCGAGCGCGTCCTGACGGAGCGAGTCCTGACGGGCGGGGTCGAGCGGCATCTGGTAACCGTACATAGCCATGCCGCTGTAGTAGCCTTGGGCATAGTCGATTTTGGATTGAGGGTTGAGCGTCGAGAGTTGAGCGGTGATACCATCGAGCGGGGATATGTCGAAGAGTGTTTTCAGCTCACTGGAGCCGCCGCCCTGGGTAAGTGAGCGCGTGGCATTCTCGCCCACGATGAGGATGCGGTTGTACTTCGTGGCGTCAAGGGGCAGAAGACTGCGGTCGTTCTTCAGCAGCACGATGCCCTCTTCGCCGATGGCCTGACAAGCTAAGTAATGCTCCTCGGAACACTGGGAACCTACAACCTTATCGGCATTCATTGACGTGCGGAAGATGGTACGCAGCACACGGCTGGCCTTATCGTCGAGCACCGACATGGGAATCTTTCCTTCGTTGATGAGCGCCTCGAACTTGTCGGCCAGATTGTAGTCATTATAGCCGAACTTACTCTCCTGAGTAAAGCCATCGGTGAAGGAACCCATCTCAATGTCCATGCCACCCGTGGCAGCCTGCCATGTGTCGGTTACACCACCCCAGTCGGAGATGACGGCACCGTCAAATCCCCAACCGCGCTTCAGGATGCCATTGAGCAGCGAGTCGTTCTGACAGCAGTGAATGTTGTTCCAGAGGTTATAGGAGCCCATAATGGTCCAGAGCTTGCCCTTGACGACCGCCTTCTTGAAGGCGGGCAGATAGATTTCCTCGATGGCACGGCGGCTGACGTTGACATTGACGGTGAAGCGGTCTATTTCCTGATTGTTCAGGAAGAAATGCTTCAGACAGCAAGCCACGCCATTGGCCTGTGCACCCTCAATATAGGGAGTGACAATCTCACCGGCCAGATAGGGGTCTTCACCCGTGTATTCAAAGTTACGTCCACAGAGTGGTGTACGGGCGATGGTACAGCCGGGGCCAAGCATAATGTCCTTGCCACGGAAGGCAAACTCCTCGCTGACGGCATGACCGTAAAGGCGTGCAAGGTCGGTATTCCACGTAGCGGCCAGACAGGTGAGCGACGGGAAGGCAACCACCGAGTCGTTGGTCCACTTGGCAGGCATCCACGTGTTCCACTCCAATTCGGCGCGCACGCCGTGAGGACCATCATCCATGTTCAGCTGACGGATGCCGAGCCGGGGGACACCGGCACTGGTAAACTTAGACTGTGCATGGAGCAGCTGCACTTTCTCATGGGTTGTCATACGACTGAGTGCGTCTTTTACGCGTTCTTCAATGGGGGCCTTGGGGTCTTTATAGACCTGGGCTGTGGCTACTGTAGCACAGCAGCACACGAGACAAATGGCTAAAAATAATTTTTTCATAGTTGTATTTTTGCTGATAATAATCCAATAGATTTAGCGGTAAGCGTGCCGTGACCTTCGAGCACCACCATGCAACGGCCGAAGAAGGCCTTGCGCTTCGTGTCCTTGAAACGCTCCATAGAGAACTGGCTGCCGTTATCGACACCGATGATGCGGGCGCCACTGGTCTCGAAGAACACCTGGTTCTCGGCCCACGGGCAGAGGTTGCCCTGCTTATCGACCACCTCGACCTTGACGAAGGTGGTCTGCTTGCCACGGTAGTCATACGACAGGCGCAAGTGGTCAGGCTGTCCGGCAGTACGGATGGTCTGCGACTTCACTTCCTGCCCACCCCTGCGGGAGACGACTTTCACCTCGCCGGGCTCGAACTTCACACGCCACATAACGTGGTAGGGTGAACCTCCGCTGACTCCTCCAAAGGCGGGGGACTTTCTGCGCGTGCCCTGTGAGCGACCGTTGATGAACAGCTCCACCTCGTCAGCATTGCTGTAGTAGCACCAAAGGTCAATCTCCTGACCGTCTAACCAGTTCCAGTGGGGGAAGAGGTGCAGCACGGTCTGGTTGGTCCATTCACTCTGATACATATAATACACATCCTTCGGCTGACCACTCAGGTCAATGATGCCGAAGTAGCTAGAACGGGCGGGGAAGCCATAAGGCGTAGGCTCACCAATGTAGTCGAAGCCTGTCCAGATGAACTGTCCGCCGCAGTAGGGCGTGTTTTTCACCACATCCCAGTTCTGCTCATGGGTAGTGCTCCACGAGGCATGCATATTGTCGTAAGCCGAACACATAAAGCTGGGGTCGGTATAGGGCAGCCACCACTCCTGTGGAGCCTTGTAGATAACATCGGACGGCATCTTATAGAAGCCCGTGGTCTGCAGGGCGCTGACACTCTCAGTCATGATGAACGGCCGGCCCGGGAAATTCCGGGGCACGTCCTTGATCCATTCATGGTGGTAGTTGAAGCCAATGATATCAATGCCCTTGCCACGCCAGAGGTGGTTTCCCGGTTCAGGCTCGTTACAGCCAGCAGTAATGGGGCGTGTGGTGTCATAACGGCGCACGATGTCAGCCAAGTGATCAGTCAGCAGGGTGTTGACGCTCATTTCGCCGTCGCGGGCCAGCGTCGAAGCATCGTGACCGGCATTCAGAATGAGGTTAGCCTGCTCCAGCGAGAGGGTGTCGGCATCAGCCGACGACCACTGCTCGAGCACCTCGTTGCCTATGGACCACATGAGGATGCTGGGATGGTTACGGTCACGCAACACCAGGTCGGCAAGGTCACGCTCGTGCCACTCGTCGAAGAAGCGGGCATAGTCGTTCTGTGCCTTACGGCGGCGCCACATGTCGAAGCTCTCGTCCATGACGATGAAGCCCATGGTGTCGCACATGTTCAGCAACTCGGGAGCGGGCGGGTTATGGCTGGTGCGGATGGCATTACAGCCCATAGCCTTCAGCTTGGTGAGCTTACGGTGGAGCGCATCCTCATTGAGGGCGGCACCAAGGCAGCCGAAGTCGTGGTGCTCACAGACACCGTTGATCTTCATGTTCGCACCATTGAGCCAGAAGCCCGTCTTCGCATCGAACTTAAAGTCGCGGAAACCGACGACGGTCCACACCTCGTCGATAACAGAACCGCCAAGGAGCAGCTGCGTGCGAAGCCTATAGACATAAGGAGTGCTGGGCGACCAGTAATGCAGGTGCTTCCGCCCCACGCTGAGCGACGAGCGCACGCCACGTCCGCTGTCCAGCTCACGTCCGTCAGCAGCAAAGATGGTATTACGAATGCTGGGGTTAGCCTTTGAGCGCAGTGGCTTGTCAACCTCCACCTCAACCTTCACCTTACCCTTGGCCGTGGTCTCCACATGAACGCCCCAGTGCTTGATACGCACGCCCTGCGTCTCGGTGAGCCAGACATGGCGGTAGATGCCACAGCCGGAGTACCAGCGGGAGTTCGGCTGATCGCTGTTATCGACACGTACAGCAACAACATTATCGCCTGTACGGAGATAACGTGTAATCTCGTATTCGAAAGAACTGTATCCATAAGGGCGGTAGCCCACCTTCTCACCGTTGACATAGACCGTGGAGTTCATATAGACACCGTCGAACTCCAAGAAGTAACGGCGCACCTCGCTGACACGGAAATGCTTGCGGTACCACCCCACCCCGCCAGGCAGCGCACCGCCTCCGGCACCACTGGGGTTGCCGGCAGAGAAGTCGCCCTCAATGGCCCAGTCATGAGGCAGGTTTAGCATTCGCCAATGGCTGTCATTGTATTCAGGTTTCGCCATCTGCGCCGAGTCAGCCAGCAGGAAACGCCAGCCAAAGTCAAAGCACTTACGGTCGCGGGCAGCGGCAGATATAGACAAAAGGGTTAGCAGGAAAGAAAATAAAAAGACATTAGTCGTTCTTTGTCTCATAGGTTTTTAATTTTCGGACAAAGGTACGAATAAAAAGGAAAAAAGCAAAAGAAAACGGGGGTTTTCTTTTGCTTTTTTTTAAGAACTGCTACAGTTGGACACTAACGGCCTTGCCATTGTACTGAACGAGCTTGCCCTCAGGGTTGTCAAGGTTCAGGGCTCGGGGCTGTTCGGGAGTGATGAACACCACATTGAAGCGGCGGTTCTTCAGCATGCCGGGGAACTGGCCCTTACGCTGTGAGAAGGTAACGGTGCGCGTTGTGTCATCGTAACGAATGTCGATGGTGGCATACTTGCCCTTCTCGTAGTTGTAGTTCGTACCCTCATCCTCGTAAAGCTGGAACTCACCGTCGCTGCCTGCATAGACGTAGAGGTTGATGAGCTCAGCGGGCTTCTCGTCACTCCACTCCATTTCGGGACCGAAGGGGATGATGGCACCGGCACGTACAAAGACAGGGATGCGTTCGTAAGGAGCATCGACCACCAGGCGCTGACCGCCTTCGATGGCCTCACCCGTGTAGAGGTCGTACCAATTGTAGAGTTCGGGGAAATAAACCGAGCGGTTGCGGGCCTTATAATAGCCGACGGGACAAGCCATCAGTGCCGGGCCAAGCATCCACTGGTTGCCGATATTAAGCACCTCGGGGTCGCCATTGAAGTCCATAACGAGTGCACGCATCAGCGTGTAATCACGGAAGTGTGCCCAGCCTGCCAGTGAGTAGAGGTAAGGCATGAGGCGATAGCGCAGCTTGTCGTAATAGACGAACGACTTGTAGGCAGGATGCTCATCAGGAGCAATGTTCCAGATTTCGCGGGTAGGCCACTGTCCGTGACTGCGGAACAGGGGTATGAAGGCGCCAAACTGGTTCCAACGTGTCTGCAGCTCACGCCACTCCTTCAGGTCTTCGTTCTCAATGCCCTTGTCATTAAAGAGCTGCTGTGCTGCCACATAGCGTTTCTCCACACAGAAGCCGCCCTGGTCCATACCCCAGAAGGGGACACCCGACATGGAGTAGTTCAAACCTGCCGTCATCTGGGCACGCATGTCCTCCCAACGGGTACCGATGTCACCACTCCACGTAGCAGTGGAGAAACGCTGCTCGCCAGCAAATCCGCTGCGGGTCAGCAGGAAGACGCGGGGTTCGTTCATCTTGCCCTTATAGACGGAGCGCTGACCATTATAAATGGCATCGGCATTCACCGTCGAGTAAGCATTGAAGTATTCGGTAGCTGTGCCGAGGGCCGTGGGGCCACAGAGTGCCTTACGGTACCACATGGGGGTACAGTCGCGGACGTTTGGCTCAGAGGCATCCATCCACCAGGCATCTACACCGGCAATGCCGTCGTGATTATACTTAGAGTAGAGGTTCTCGTCCATCTGGCGCCAGAACATCTTGCGTGCTCCGGCATCGTAAGCATCGTAGAACGAACCGCGGAAGCCCAGCCAGTCATGAATGTCGTCCTTCACGGCCTGATGGTACATCCATCCCTGTGCATCCAGCTCCTTGTAGTTCTTCACGCTGTCGTAGAACTTCGGCCACACGCTAATCATAAAACGTCCGTGCATGGCATGCACGCTGTCGAGCATGGCCTGCGGGTTGGGATAGCGTGACGACTCAAACTCATGGCTGCCCCATGAATCGAGCTTCCAGTAGTTCCAGTCCTGTACGATGTTATCAATGGGAATATGACGCTTGCGGAACTCGCCGAGGTTCTCCTCGATGTCCTGCGACGACTGGTAACGCTCGCGGCTCTGCCAGAAACCCAGCACCCACTTCGGGTAGAGGCTGGCCTTACCCGTCAGTGTGCGGTAACCGGAAATAATCTGGTCGAAGTCACGTCCGGCAATAAAGTAGTAGTCCATGTCCTTGGTCATCTCGCTCCAGATGCTCAGCTGGCCGCGCTCCTGCTCACTGCGTGCCTTGGCTACGCGCAGACCGCAATAGCTCTCACCGCCGTCGGGCTGCCACTCTATGCGAAGCTGAACCTTACGGCCTCCCTTGGGCAACTCGGCCGAGAACTTGTAGGCATTGGGGTTCCAAGCAGTACGCCAACGCTCGGGCACCACCTCCTTACCATCGATATATACCTTAACATATCCTGCATAGTAGAGGATGAACTGATAGAGCTGCTTCTTGCCTATGCAGCACGGTCTGCCACAGCAGGGAGCCTCAATGAATCCGTCGAAGGTGACGTTGGCACCGTCAAGGTTGAAGCCCTGCGGCAGGTTTTTGATACCGCCATTATCGGTACGGACAGCTATCTCGCTAGTCATGGGGTAGCCGTACTCATAGTAGATGCTGTCCTCGTCGCGTACCAGTTTCTTTCCGTCCTTGTCGATGTAGGTTCCAGTCAGGTGCCCCTCACGTCCCTGCTTGTCGTAGAGCTTGAAGGCACGGTTCAGCTGCAGGTACTCTTCGGGCTTGCCGAAACGGCAGTAGCTATAGCTGTCCCACAGTATGCCGTAGTTCTTGTTCGACAGCACAAAAGGTATGCTGACTTTCGTGTTATACTGGAAGAGGTCTTCGTTCTTGCCCTTCATGTTGAACTCTTCCGACTGGTGCTGACCGAGTCCGTAGAAGGCCTCATCGGCAGGGCTGTCAAACTTCATCTGCCAGGTCAGGCCGTGCTTCATTTCTTCGGTAATGGCAGGGCCGCCCTTCAGTCCGTACTCACGCTCGGGAACCGTGAACGGGGTAAAACGCTTGCCGTTCTTGGCCTCCTTGGTGAGCAGCTTGCCTTCAGCGTCGTAGAACGATACGGCACCATCGGCCTTCATCACCACAGCTTGCACGTTAGCGGCCTTGACGATGACGGTGGTGTCGCTCTCGCTAACGTCGAACTTTGGCTTTGCCGTCTGGGGCACAATCATCAGGCTCCGGGGCTTCGAGGGAAGTGCATTCTCCGATGTAGCCTGTACGCGGATGATGTTGTCATTAATCACTTGCAGACGGACTACCTTGGCACCGTTGTCCGTCGGCGTTTTCACTGGAATGGTGACAAAGTTGTCTTGCACGGTATAGTCGCCTGCCATCACGGCAGCCACCATCAGCGACAAGGCGCTTGTCATTAATGTTCTTAGAACTTTCATGTTGTTTGTAATTATTGGTACTTAAAATTTTAACTTCTTCATTCCCTGGGCAGGGTGAGCGTAAACACCGTTCCGCCGCCAGGATTATTTTCTACCTTGATACTGCCGCCATGGGCTTCGACGATGGCCCTTACACGGTCCAGCCCGAGCTCCCTGTCACCCACCATGGCATGCTCGAAGACATGGTCGATGAACTCTTCCTTGATGCCCACGCCATTGTCGGCCACGAGTATTTTCACCTCTTTGCCCGAAGGCACGAACAGGCTGACCTGCAGGTTGCACTCGTGAGGACAGAAGTGGACAGAGTTGCTCATCAGTATCTGCAGGGCCTGTCCCAACTGGTTAGGGTCATAGTGCATGTGCAATGCCTCAACCGTGGCGTTAAAGGCTATGTTGAACCGCTTATTGGCAGGCTTAGGCAATGCCTCGGTCTGCAGACGTACAAACTCCACGATGTCGCCCTCCGTCTTATAGAGTTCGATGTCCTCCTTCGTCATGGGTTTCACGGTAGTATCCTGCTGCTCCTCACTCATTCTGCGGCGCATCTCGTTCATCCACTGCTCCTTCTCCGTTTCACGGCGGAAGGACTCGGCTTCCATCTGAATGTCCTGACGGCGAATGAAGTTCTTACGCCACCACCAGATGCCGGCAATAATCAGGCACAGATAGAGCAGGTAAGCCCACCAGGAGCGGTAGAACGGCGGGGCAATGGTAATGTCGAGCTCACTCTCCTCCTCGCCTATCGTGCCGTCGTCGTTCAGCATACGCACACAGAGGGTGTAGGAACCGGGTGACAGGCCCATATAGGTGATGTTCGGATTCGACGGCGACAGCTTGATCCACTTGTCGCTGAAGCCCAACAGCCTATAGACGAAGCCCGTACCGTTTTTGATGCCGCAGTTGTCAGAACCCATCTCCACCGTAAACTGGCCCTCGCTGTACTTCAGCTTGAAGCCTTCGCTCTGGCTGAGCGTCTTTTCCAGCACCACACGGCCGTTATACTCCTGTCCGGCCTCAATCAGGTCGTCGTATATCTTCAGTCCGCAGAACACGGGTTTCTCCTTCAGCTTATTGGCGGTGAGTTTCTTTGTGTTGATGATGTCGAGACCATCCAATCCGCCCACCAGCACCAGTCCAGAGTGGCTGTAGTAGATGGAACGTTGGTTGAAGGGACCAGGCTGCAGGCCGTCACGGTCGTTATAACTACGCACGGTGAAGGTCCAGTTGCCCTCGTCGTCCTGCTGCGGTATGACGTTTGACACACCGTGGTCGGTAACCGCCCAGATGGTGTGGTTGTCATCCTCGACAACCGACGACACGTTAGAGCCGTAAAAGCCTGACTTCATGTCGAGCAGGTAGCTGCGGCCATTGGTACGGTCGGCAATCGAGAGTCCAGAGGGCGATGCCTGCCATATCAGGTTACGGCTGTCCATAATGACCTGCGTCGTAGCCCTCGAAATGGTAAACGTGTTCTCATTACGGGGTGCAGGCATGTTGATGACTCGGAAATTCAGCGGGTTAATCAGCGCGCAGTACTCCGAGTTACCAGCCAAGATCCAGCCGTTGGCAGCCCGGGTAATGCTGTTCGTCCACACGGTGGCCAGATAGCTGTTCTTGTCGGTGAAGGCACGCTGCGCTCCCGTCTTCTTGTCGATGCGCACCACGCCACCGCCCAGCACGGCCACCCAGATATTGCCCCAGTAGTCTTCGGTAATAGCCCAGATGTTATTGGTCACAAATTTGCTGCCCGGCGTGCTGGCGGTTATGTTGCTCCACTCGCCGTTCCTGTACTTGATGAGTCCGCCTTCCCATGTGCCGAACCACAGCGTGCCGTCCTTGGCAGCATAGCTGCCCACTATGACGTCGCTCTTCACGCCTAACTGCGCCTTCTTAAACGAATCGACCACCTCATACGTATTGGGATTCAGCTTCATGATGCCGCCACTGTTCATGCCGAGCCAGAAGTAACCCTGCCTGTCCTGCGTAATGGTGTTGATGTCGCCCAAGGGCAGGTTGTTGAAGTTGGCCAGCGCGTCGGCATTCATGGCCACGCCGCTCTTATAGGTAGAGACCCACATGCGCCCCATCTGGTCGAGATAGAAGTGACGGAGCGTCGATTCGGGCAGCGACGAGTCGTCGTTCTTCACGTTCAGGAACTGGCGCCACGTCTTCGTCTTGAAGTCGAACACCAGCGCACCAATATGGTCGGTGGCCACCCAGAAATAACCTTTCCCATCGTAGGCCACATCCCATACTACTATATCATCGGGCACGTTCTGGAATCCTTCGGCACGCATGAAGTCTGCCAACGTGTGGAACCAACGCTTCTCCTTATTCTTACACACATACAATGCCGACGTGTTGCAGATAATCCAAGTCATGTCGTTGGGTTTGTCACGGTACAGCCGGTAGTCGCTGAACGAGCTGTTCTGCGCCTTCTGTACGTAGTCGTCCTTCCACTTCACCGCACCAGCCTTACCGTCAACGCACAACAGCTGACCCGTGTTCGAGACGAGCAGCAGCGTGCCGTCGCCATTCTCGGCACACGAGGTGATGGCAAAGTCCTTGGGGAACGACCCCACTTCGTAGCCGAAGGGGATTTTCGTCACATGCTTGGAACGGGGGTCATAGCAGTAGAACCCGTTGTCGTACGACTTCACCCAGTACTTCTTCTCGCTGTCAATGTAAATGTACTCCAGCCCGCCGGGCATGCCCTGCTCAGCCAGCCACACGGAAGGACTGCGGTCCACCTTTTCCGTCAGTGGGTCGAGTACCGAGTAGTTCATGCCGTGGTCCAGCCACAACCGTCCGTAGAAGTCCTCCTGAACCTCGTCAACACGGTTGGAGCGCAGCGTCGTCGTGTCACGCTCATAGGAGTAGAAGTTACGAAACCTGTAGCCGTCATAGCGGCACAAGCCGAAGGGCGTAGCCAACCACATGAAGCCATGACTGTCACGTATCATACAATTGACCTGCGAATTAGCCAGTCCGTCACGCGTATCAAGGCGCCGGAACTTCATGTCAGGAATGCCAATGGCCAAACACACGACAGCCCCATACAGCACGAGCACTGCCGCCAGCACGTATTTTTTCATTATCACGGACATATTGTTTTAGATTTGAGATTTTTTCTTGACCTTTGACCTTAGTCCTCCCCCTACAGGGGGAGTTAGAGGGGGTCACCATCCTCCCCCCCCTAAACAGGGGGAGCCAGAGGGGGGCTTTTGCCCTTCAAAAAGCCTCTATACCCTCGTTCTCCACCGCCTTCACGGCCATGCACTCCATTTCGACCAGCCAGCCCGAACGGCAGACAGGGGCATGCACAATTACATAGGGCTTGCCGGCGAAACGCTCCTCATAGAGCGCCTTCACCACGGCATAGTCGCTGGTGTCGCGCAGATAGACAATCAGCAAGGGCACGTCGTCGAACGTGCAGCCGGCCTCGGCCAGCAGTGTCTCCACGTTCTCCCACATGCGGCGTGTCTGCTTCACCACGTCGCGCTCATACATCACCTGCCCCTTGTTGTTGATGCTCGCCGTGCCCGAGATGAACACATGACGGCGGTCGCCGTAGTCAATACGCGTGCCGCGCTCAAAGCTCACTCCGTAGTCGCTGGTGCGGTTCAGGTGAGAGGGAGCATACAGGTAGTGTACCTGCTCCTCCTTGATACCCTTGATGGCATAGTTGTCCATCTGGCAGAGCACGTTAGGGTCCTGCTGCCGTCCACCAATGCCAGTAGAGGCGATGAAGTGAGTGTCGTGCTTCAGCCCCTGGGTGAAGAACACCTGGTTGCGAGCCCTCACCACGCCGCCGTAGTTCAAATCCACATCGTTCACGAAGAGCCACGTCCTGACGGCATTATCCTTCAGCGTGCAGCCCTCCTCCATCAGCTGCATCACGTATTCGTTAAACAGCAGGCGCGTCTGGTACTCTGAGTTGGCAGCCAGATTACAGGCACTGCCGTTCCACAGGTGACGGTAGCCGCCATGCGTCACGGTGTAGAGGCCGCTCTTCGTCACGCCCGTCTGCACGCCCGTCATCATATAGACCCACAGCGCCACCTTCGTGCCGTCGAGCGGAGCCTGCTGAATAATGCTTTTGGCGCAGTCGGTCACGTCGTTGTCAATAATGGCGTCGGCCTGATTGGCAGCGTCGCTCAGGAAGTAGCGCTTAAATACTGCCTGTGCCCCGGGCAGCTGCCCCAGCAGCTCACCGTAGGCATTCACCACGGCCTCCACCTGTTCGTTATAGTTGAGTAAGGGGCTTGCAACGTGAACCATAGCATGATATTCGTTCACCTCTGAACCATTCTTGAAGCAGCTCACGTCAGCCCGTGCATTCTTAAAGTCAAAGTGTAATATTTCGAGTTTCATTTTCATTAGTTTGCTAATTGTGTGCAAAAATAATGATTTTCGACCGCTTTACCAAAAAAAACAGCCCCTTTTTCTGAACTATCACACATTTTCTTCTACAGCAATTGTCTTAAATCTCTTCGAAAGCAAAAAAGGCCGAGTGGCTGTTGACTAATGCGCCAGTAAACAAATTAGCTGAAATGAATGTTTACATCATCATTATTCAGAAGAAACATGGCAAATTCTCTACAATGACGGGAAAAGCGGCAGTTGAATGACAACATAAAAGAGAAATTACAATTTCCCAAGAAAAATGTTGAAAAACAGCTTCACACTACACTAAATCCGAAAAATATTGACTAACACGCTAATACTCAGTTAGATATTTTAGTGTAGTGTTGTGTTTTTCAAGGGAGGCACACTACACTAACAGAAAAACGGCACTTCTCTTGGAGAGGAACGGCACTTCTCTTGGAGAGAAACGGCACTTCTCTTAGGGAGAAACGGCACTTCTCTACTATGGGTCTGTAGTTTGCAGCAAACTCCAGCTTTGTTTGCACTAAACTACAATGTAACCAAGCCCCCACTTCACCATTGTTTGGCCCAAAGAAGAGTGGAAGGAAGGCCAAACAAGGATGAGAAGCCGCCTTCATTAGAGTGGAAACTGGTGCAAACAAGGGTGGCGGGAAGGCTTAATTAGGGGGAGCATTAACGAATGCGGCCATTTTCGCTTAGTGTAGTGTCAGTGCAGTGAAACCGGCAACACTACACTATGATTAGTGTCCTGAATATCAATATGTTATTATGAAAATTTAAGGTTTAGTGTAGGGTGAAGTGTTTTTTTAGATTTTTGAGTAGTTTTGTGTTATGATACAAGTACATACTATTTTCGTCCACCTGCTCCCGTCATTTCCCCAAACTGACATTCTCCACCTCGACGGGCTCGTGCAGGAATATCTGGGCACTCTCGCGGAACTTGTCGGGGTTCTCGGTGGTGAGATAATGCACGCTGCCACCACGGGTGCAGCGCTGCTCAAGTTCCTGATGAAGTTGGAAATAATGCTGCAGGCTGTCAGCCACATATTCCCCCTGCGCCACAATGCGGATGCCTCGGGGAATATACTTATGAATCTTTGGCAGCAACAGCGGATAATGGGTGCAGCCAAGTATGACGGTGTCAATCTCGGGGTCAAGGCGCAAGAGCTGGTCAATACGCTTCTTGACAAAATAATCGGCACCGGGTGAATCGGCCTCGTTATATTCCACGAGGGGCACCCAGAACGGACAGGCCACGCCGCTGACCTTGATGTCGGGCCAGAACTTGGCAATCTCCAGATTGTAACTCTCGCTGCGTATGGTGCCCTCGGTGGCAAAGATGCCCACGTGGCGGCTCACGGTGAGCGTGCCGATGACTTCGGCCGTGGGCCGTATGATACCGAGCACGCGACGGCTCGGGTCCCACTGCGGCAGGTCGTTCTGCTGAATGGTACGCAGAGCCTTGGCCGAGGCGGTGTTACAGCCCAAGATGACGAGTTGGCAGCCCAGGGCGAAGAGCCGCTCTACGGCCTCGCGAGTGAACTCATAGACCACGTCGAACGAACGCGTGCCGTAGGGGGCACGCGCATTGTCGCCCAGGTAGATGTAGTCATACTGGGGCAACAGCTGGCGTATGGCGTGCAAAATGGTGAGTCCGCCGTAGCCGCTGTCAAAGATTCCGATGGGGCCTGACATGCCGGGGGATTTACGATTTACAGATTTACGATTTACAATTTAATACTCTGCTGTTATTTCAACCTTAGACCTTCGTCCTTTGACCTTAGACCTTTGACCTTTGACCTTCGTCCTTTGACTTTAGACCTTTGACCTTTGACCTTAGACCTTTGACCTTTGACCTTAGCCCGTTACCCACTACTGACAAATCTGTAGTACAGCCTCGGTCACGTCCTCACCCTGGGTAGGGTTGATGAAGGGGCAGGCGTTCTGGTCGGTATTCAGTATAAAGGCCAGGCCGCGCTCTATGCCCACCTGCCGTATGGCAGTGGTCAGCAACAGACGGAGCGGCGCCATAGCTTCGGCTTCGGCTTCCGCCAGCAGCCGCCGGCTCTCTTCCCTGAAGGCCATGTTCTTCTCCATGAGTTCCTGCAGCTCGGTCTGACGCTTCTGCAAGATGGTGGGCGGGAAGTCACGCTGACCGTCGAGGAACTGTTCGTACTTAACGTTGAACTCGTCTTCTGCCCGTTTCAGCTCGGCTTCGTATTGCGCCTTGAGGTTGTCAAGGTTCGTCTGCACGATGGCATAGCCAGGCATGGCCTTCAGCGCACCATCGTAGCTCAGGAAACCGAATTTCTGGGCATCAGCATTTAAAGGTAAAAAGGTAAAAAGGCAAAAAGGCAAAAAACATTTTACCACACTTCTTACCATATTCATTACAAAATACTTTCCCATGCTTATTTCTTTTTCACCTTTTCACTTTTTCACCTTTTCACTTTTTCACTGTTTTATCTCAGTCCCAGCTTGGCTTTCACGTCGGCTGTGACGTCCTTGCTCAGCGTAGAGCTGATGAAGGGGATTCCTGCTGCAACGTCCATGATATAGACATAGCCGCCTGCCTCACCAACTGCCTTGATGGCATCGAGCACCTTCGTCTGGATAACGCTCAGCTTCTCCTGCTGTGCCTTGGCCAGAGCCTGCTGATTGTCCTGATAGCTCTGCTGAATCTTCTGGTACATGTCCTGCAACTCCTGTTCGCGGCGCTGCTTGATGTTATCGGGCAGTGTAGCCTGCTCCTTCTCAAAGGCCTCAGCCTTCTTCTGCAGCTCATCCTGCATACTCTTCAAGTCTGCCTCATACTGCTTCTGCAGTGCTTCAATTTCTGTACGTGCCTTTGTAAACTCAGGCATTGCCTGCATGATTTCAGTGGCGTTTACATGTCCGAACTTCTGAGCGAATGCTGCTACGGGAGCAAGCATTAAAAGCATTACGATAAGTTTTTTCATTTTTCTTTTTTGTTTTTTTTAATTATTATTGTTCTGATTTGAATTTTCGTCCTTTGACCTTTGACCTTAGACCTTAGCCCTTTGACCTTAGACCTTAGACCTTAGACCATTACTAATTGTACCCCAACTTCTGCAGCACCTCGTCGGAGATGTCGATCTTGGGCGAGCCGAAGATGATGCTGTTGTCGCTGGCACGGTCGAGAATGAGCTGGTAGCCGCGCTGCTCCGCTATGTCGGCCACGGCATTGTAGATTTCCTCCTGTATGGGGCCCATCAGCGCGGAACGCTTCTTGAAGAGCTCACCTTCGGGTCCGAAATAGGTCTTCTTCAGTTCGGCGGCCTGCTTCTCCTTGGCTACTATCTCCTCCTGACGTGCTTTCTTCTGCTCGTTAGAGAGGAATACCACATTGTCCTGATAGTTCTTGTAGAGCGTCTGTGCCTCGGTCTGCAACGCCTCTACCTCAGCCTGCCACTTCTTTGACATCTGGTTAAGCTGCTCGTTGGCCCGCTCGTAGGCAGGAACGTTCTTCAGGATGTAGTCCATGTCGAGCAGGGCAAACTTCTGGGCGCTGACGTTTAAAGGCAAAAAGGCAAAGAGGTAAAAAGGTAAGAACCATTTTACCAACCCTATCACCTTATTGTTTAAAATCTGATTCTTCATCATAGTAATACGTTTTAGTTATACTCACTATCTTTTGACGTTAAAACTGTATAATCGTTTATTTTAACTTTTTACTTTTTTACCTTTTCACTTTTCCTTAGAACTCCTGTCCGAGGATGAAGTGGAACTGACTGCCACCACGCTGCATGGCTCCCGTCTGGTAGCTGGTGCACACCTTGTCGAAACCGTAAGCCCAGTCGATACCCATCAGGCCGACCATAGGCAGGAAGATGCGCACACCGACGCCGGCAGAACGCTTCATGTCGAAGGGATTGAACTTCTCGGTGTCGGTCCAGGCATTACCGCCCTCAACAAAGCCGAGGCCGTAGATGGTGGTGTTGCCGAGCATGAAGGGATAGCGCAGCTCAAGGGTGAAGCGGTCGTAAGCATAAGCGTTATACGACGAGGGAGCCTCGCCATTGCGCATGGCTATGTAAGCTGCCGACTGTGAGATAGAGCCGTTCTCATAGCCACGCAGGCCGATGGTCTCCTCAGCATAGCTGGTGGAGTAGCCGCTCATACCGTCACCACCCATGTAGAACGTCTCAAACGGTGACTTCTTGTACTGGTTGAACTGTCCCAGCAAGCCGAACTCCATACGTGCCATGAGCACGAGGCACTTTTGCCCCTCGGTGAGGGCGGTGAACGTGCGGCCCTTGAACTTCCACTTGTGGTACTCCAGCCAGCGGTACTTCTCCTGCTGCTCCTGTTCGTAGGTAGCCGAGAGGGTGTTGTTGGCCAAGTTCTTATAGTCCTTGTTGTCGAACGACGACCAAGGCGGCGTAATGGTCAGCGAGGCCACAAACTCAGAGCCGCTACGCGGGAACAGCTGGTTGTCGGTAGAGGTACGTGACAGCGTGATGCCGAAGTTCAGGTTGTTACAGTTACCATTGTTGATGACGAAGTAACGCCAGTCACGCAGCATGTAGCGCTGGTAGGCCAGCTGCATGGAGAGCTGGAAGAAGTCGTCAGGCCAGCGCAGTCGCTTACCCCAGCCGACAGACACGCCAAACAGCTGGATGTACTTGTCGTCGTCGAGATAAGCATCGTAGTTCAAGTAGTTGTTGCCGTAGTAGCCCACACCGCCATAGTAGCTCGACAGGTTGTTCATCCAGGCAGAGTTGTAATAAGAGCTGTTCACATCGGTCTGCTTCGAGAAGAAGGCGCTGACGTTAAGGGCATTAGGACGCTTGCCGCCAAACCACGACGTGGAGTAGCCCACGCTGTAAGACTGGTAGTACTTACCGTTGGTCTGTGCCGAGATGGACAGCTGCTCGCCGTCGCCCGAAGGCAGGATGCCACGGTGCATCTTGTTCTTGCCGAAGAGGTTACGCAACGAGAAGTTGTTGAACTTGATACCCACACGGCCGATGACACCCGTCTGGCCCCAACCGAGCGAGAACTCCAGCTGGTCGTTAGACTTCTGCTCCAGCTGCCAGTTAATGTCAACGGTACCGTCCTCATAGTTCGGCTTGATGTCGGGGTTCACCTTCTCAGGGTCGAAGAATCCCATGGAGGCTATTTCACGGGCAGAACGCTGCAGGGCGTCCTTCGAGAACAGGTCGCCGGGCTTGGTACGCAGCTCACGGCGCACCACCTCTTCGTAGAGCCGATCGTTACCGTAGATACGTACATTATTAATATGTGCCTGCGTTCCCTCGGTGATACGCATCTCCAGGTCGATGGAGTCGCCCACGATGTTCACCTCGGTAGGATCCAGGTTATAGAACAGGTAGCCCGTGTTCCAATAAGCGTTACCCACGGCATCGTCGTCCTCCTGCAGGCGCTTCTTCAAGAGCTTCTGGTTATAGACGTCGCCCTTCTTCATACCCAAGAGCTGGTTCAGGTAGTCAGTGGGATAGACGGTGTTACCCACCCAGGTGATGTTACGAATGTAGTAACGCTGACCCTCATCCACCTTTACATAGACGTTGACATGCTTCTCGTCAACGTTCCAAACGGAGTCTTCCAGGATGATGGCATCGCGGAAGCCCAGCTCGTTATACTTCTCAATAAGGTTCTTCTTATCGTTGGTGAAGCGTTCGTCAGTAAACTTCTTTGACTTCAGGAACGTAGAGAGCTTGCCTGCCTCGTGGGTCTTCTTGAACACACCCTTGGTAAACAGGGTACCCTTGATTTTTTTGCTGCTCAGGAAGTAGTTGCCTTCCAGAATGATGTCACGAACCTTCATCTTGTCCTTCTTGTCAATGTTGACGTCGAGGATGACCATGTTCTTATTGGTCACGTCGTCACGCTGCACTATCTCAATGACGGCATTTTTGTAGCCTTTCTCGTCGAAGTACTTCTTGGCCAGGATCTTGGCACGGTCAATGACGTTAGGGTGAATGCTCATGCCCTTCACCATGCCGAGCTTCTGCTCCAGGTCTTCGCGCTCCGACTTTTTCACACCGGTATAGTTAATGGTGCTTACCCGAGGACGGATGGCCAGTTTGAAGCGCAGGTAAATCTTGTTGCCCACCAGCGAGTCGGCAGAAATGCTGACACGGGAGAACAGACCGTGCTTCCAGTAGCGGTTGACGGCCGAGGTAATCTCGGAGCCTGGCACCGAAATGCGCTGGCCTACGGTCAGACCGGAGAGACTGGTCAGCACATAGTCTTCATAACCCTCAACGCCCTCGACGGCAATACCGCCTATTTCACACTGGCGCGGCGTGCCGGCATAGGATATCTCAGGCTTTACTATGACATCCTGAGCAGCTGCATTTATAGGCAAAAAGGTAAAAAGGTAAAAGGGTAAAAAACATTTTACCAACCCTATCACCTTATTCTTTAAATTCTGACTCTTCATTACTCTTTACTCATTTCTCATTACTCATTTCGTTTTCAACCTGCGCCTCTGTCTTGCCAAAACGGCGCTGACGGTTCTGGAAACTGGCTATGGCCTTATGCAGTTCCTCTTCATTGAAGTCGGGCCAGTATGTGTCGCAGAAGTAGAGTTCCGAATAAGCTATCTGCCAAAGCAGGTAATTGCTGATGCGCAGCTCGCCTCCCGTACGGATAAGCAGGTCTGGATCAGGCATGAAGCTGGTCTGCATGTGCTGGCTGATGAAGTCCTCGGTGATGTCTTCGGCACGCAGTCCTCCCGTTGCCCAGTTCTTCAGGATGTTCTCGGGCAGCTCTTCCATGTCGTGAACCTCGGTAACTATCTGGCGCACAGCCTCTGTGATTTCCCAACGGCTGGAGTAGCTCATGGCCACCACGACAGTCAGTCCGTCCAGGTCTTTCGTCAGCTCCTCCAGTTCGGCAATCTTCTTCTGCACGCCGTCGGGCAGGCGCTTGCGGTCGCCCACCATGCGGAAACGGACGTTATTGTCAGTGAACAGCTCTGTCTCATAGAAGCGGAGCACCAGCCCCATGATGGCCTCAATCTCGTAGGCCGGACGGTTCCAGTTCTCGGTGGAGAATGTATAAAGCGTCAGGTACTTCACTCCCAGGCGGGCACATTCTGCAGTCATCTTCTTGACAGTATTGATTCCCTCCTTGTGGCCGTAGGTACGGTCCAGCCCACGCTCCATTGCCCAGCGCCCGTTGCCGTCCATAATGATGGCAATGTGCTGCGGAATATGCTTCATGTCTAATTGTACATCCATATATTGTCTCTTTTTAGTCGCGGTCATTGTGGCAGGTCTTGCACTTTGCCCACAGGTCGTACGTCAGCGACAGCTGCAGGCTGCTGTAGCAGTCGGTGTTTTTGAACAGCCCGCTGCTCTTAATGCCGTAAGGGTCCTTCACGCCGTCAAGCTGGTCGCTCAACGTGAAGTGCATGGCCCACTCAAGCGCCAGGTTCAGGCGCTGACCCACCTTATATTTCACACCCACGGCCAGCGGCAGGTTTGCCGTTACCGTGCTCTTGTTTCCACTCACGAAAGTGCCGCCCAGACCCAACGCCATGTACGGTGTCAGCGGTTTTGCACCACGGTACTCACGTCCTGTGCCGTAAGGCCAGAAGTTGTACTCATATTTCAGGCTCACATCAATGAGCGAGTTGTTGAAGCTCAGCGAGACGTCCTGCATCTCGGGATACCACGTCTTCACGTCCTTGCTGTCGCCCTTCAGCTTTCCGTAGCCTATCTGCAGCGACAGGGCCATGCGGGGGTTCATCTTCAGACGGCCTATCAGGGCACCCATGGGCAGCAGGTCCTTCAGCAGGTTCTCGTTCAGGTCGCCCAGGTAGCTTACCACGCCTACTCCACCGCCTATGTCAAGCCGGTATTCAGGCTCGTCCTGGGCACTGACACTGAAAGGTAAAAGGATAAAAAGGCAAAGTGGTAAAAGATATTTTACCGAACCTGTCACCTTGTCTCTTAAATGCTGATTCTTCATTTAATCCTTTTTACTGTTGCACCTCTCCCGTTTATTACCTGTGTTCAGCTCATTCCCACACGTCCCAGGCCACGGATTTCTGACGCCCGCGCCAGTACTGCCCCACCGACTCCTGTATCAGCCAGATGAAGCCTTCTGAATCTACCACGACCTTTAACGGGGCATTGTCGTCAATTTCATTGGGCACCGCAAAGGTGGTACTCTCCTGCCACGTAATGCCACTGTCCTTCGACTCAAACGTGAAGAAGACATCCTTGAACCGTCCGAAGGCCAGCACTTTTCCGTTATAGCCTGTCAGAGAAAGGCACTCCAACTTCGGCAGATATTGTGTGCGGTTGTTGTCTTCCTTCTTCATGTAAATCCACTGCGAGGGCTGCGACGTCAGTGAGTAATCAACTAACTTATGCCACACCATAGACTCCTCGTCGTCAGGGTAAAGTTCACTATTACGGTTACCAATGAGCAGAATGTAGTCCATCTGGTCGTATTCACTATAGTTGGTGTAGGCATAGGCCAGGTCTTCGGTGGGCAGCAACGAGGCATCGCTGTCCAAGTCGTCAGGTTCCCACGTCAAGCCGCCATCGTCAGACACCATCATCGTGCCGTCTTCCGTCAGGGCATACACCTCGGCGGTGCAATGGCCGACATACTTCAAACCCAGGGCCTCGGCCTTATCCTTACCCAAATAATAAAAGTCAAGAGCAGCACGAGCCTCATCGGTCAGCTCAGGCATCCTCTCCCACTCAAAGGCGTCGCCGTCCTCCTTATGCACATTGACGGTGAGCGTGTATGTCACGTACTGGCTGCTGTTACGGGCATAGACACGCAGCTTGCGTGGTTTCGAGAAGTCAAGCGAGTCGGTCGAGGAATAGGGAATCAGCGCGTCGTCTTCTTCCAAATCCTCAAAGTAAGGCATACTGCTGTTGTAAGTCGTGAGGGTGTAGGGCACCTTGCTCACATTCGTATTCACGGGCAGTGAGTCGGTATTGAAGATGCGACGTCCTATCTGGTCTATCGTAAACTTATAGTTTGAGCCCGTCACCTCGACCGTGTAAGTGGAGTCCTGACCTTTAGAGCCTTTGGTGTGTATAGTACGTTCAAGCGCCCCCAGCGTGAAGGACGAGACGGCCATATCGTTATAGGTAGTTGATGTGGCTTCGTCCTTATCATTTAAGCACGAAGTGTATATGACAAGCGACACAAGAGCCAGCATCAGCAGTCCGGAATATCTTTTCATCTGTCGGTATTTTTTCGTTTTTGGCTGCAAATTTACTCACATTTCCGCAAACTGCCGCCATTTTTGGCAGAAAATTAAAGAAAATATGGCATCAGAGCCTGATATTTTCACTTTTTTACCTTTTTACTTTTTCACCTTTTTACTTTTTTACCTTTTTTATAAAAAAAAGAAAGAGGCACCCTTCCGAGTGTCTCTTCCTTATTTCTTGCACAGCAAGCGCTACTTTTACTCGCTGACTGTGGCGCGGCGCTTCTCCTTGATGCGGGCAGCCTTACCGGTGAGCTTACGCAGATAGTACAGCTTGGCGCGACGCACCTTACCTACCTTGTTCACCTCAATGCTGTCAATGTTGGGAGACTCCAGGGGGAAGATACGCTCTACACCCACGGTTCCAGACATCTTGCGAACTGTGAAACGCTTCTTCTCGCCGTGGCCGCAAATCTTGATGACCACACCGCGATAAAGCTGGATACGCTCCTTTGAGCCCTCGATAATTTTGTAAGCGACTGTTACAGTGTCACCAGCCTTGAAGTCTGGGTGCTGCTTGCCGGTTGCAAATGCTTCTTCAGCAACTTTGATTAAATCCATCTTTTTTTACTTTTATTTTACGTTTTGCTGTATCGTTCCAACGCAACATAACAGGCAACTCTCCTATCTTCCTGTCAGCGATTACGCGGAAAGCGGCTGCAAAGGTACTACTTTTTACCGAGAGTTGAGCGACGAGCAACGGGCGATTCCTTACTTTTTAGATTATTTAACTATTTATGCGCTGCAACAAACGTTCCACTCTCAACTATTTTTCGTACCTTTGTCCCACATAAACTGATTGAATTATGAAGAAAACACTGCTTTTTACAGTCATTGCCACAGCGGCAATGGCTATGACATCCTGCCGACACCACTATGAAGTGACAAGCGTCGAGCGGACGCGCATCCTCATTGACAGCCGTTGGGATGCTAACCCTGACGCGGAAGCGGCAGCCTTCCTGGCCCCTTACAAGCACGACGTTGACAGCGTGCTGGGCCCCATAGTGGGACATGTAGCCCGTAACATGACTCCGCACAGACCGGAAAGTGAGTTGTCGAACCTGCTGCCCGACATACTGATGTGGGCTTCGCAGTTCTACAACGAGCAGCCCGTCTTCGGCGTCTATAACATGGGCGGCATACGTGCCGACCTGACCCGGGGCGCAGTGACCTACGGCGACGTGCTCGACATTGCACCCTTCGAGAACAAGATTGCCTTCGTCACCCTGAGCGGTGCCGATGTGCTCGAACTCTTCTCGCAGATTGCACTGCGTGGCGGCGAGGGTGTGAGCAGTGCCGTACACATGGAGATAACTGCCGACGGCAAGCTGCTGAACGCCACACTCAACGGCGAACCTATTGACCCGCAGAAGGACTACCGCGTCACCACCATCGACTACCTGCTGGGCGGCAACGACAAGATGATGGCCTTTACCAAGGGACGCGACATCAACTCACCCCAGGAAGCGGCTAACAACACACGCTTCATCATCATGGACTACTTCCGCGCTATGGAGAAGGAAGGCAAGGTGGTCGATGCCCGCATCGAGGGACGTATCGTCATTAAGTAAACAGAAATAAGAACAAGAGCATTATGAAAACAAACAGCTATATATTAAATAAGGTGGTAAGAATGGTCTGCGCAGCCTTACCTTTTTACCTTTTTACCTTCTTACCTTTAAATGTAAGTGCGCAGAAGCAGCTGCTCATTCTGCATACCAACGACACCCACAGCACCATACTGCCGCTGAACCCCAACCTAGAGGACACGATGAAGGCCGGGCGCGGCGGATTCCTCAGACGCATCGTCATGCTGAAGGAAGAGCGCAAGAAAGACCCCGACCTGCTCTACTTTGACAGCGGCGACTTCTCGCAGGGTTCCGGCTACTACACCATGTTCAAGGGCGACGCAGAAATCGGGCTGATGAACATGATGGGCATTGACGCTGCCACCATCGGCAACCATGAGTTTGACTTCGGACTCGACAACATGGCGCGTATCTTCAAGATGGCTACCTTCCCCATTGTCTGCACCAACTACGACTTCAAGGGAACCGTATGCGAAGGACTGGTGAAGCCCTACATCACCCTGAAGCGCAAGGGTGTGAAGATTGGCGTCTTTGCGCTGGCTCCGAAGATGAAGGGGCTGGTGTCCGACAAGAACTGCATCGGCGTGGAATATCTCGACCCGGCAAAGGTAGCACTCGAGACGGCCACCATGCTGAAGAAGGACCTGAAGTGCGACATGGTGATATGCATCTCACACTTAGGATGGGATGTTGGCGGCGACGACGACAACCGCGTGATAGCCGCATCGCGCAACATCGACCTCGTGCTGGGCGGACACTCGCATACCTACTTAGATAAGCTGGAGTACGTACCCAACATGGACGGCAAGCCGGTGCCCGTTGATCAGAACGGCAAGCACGGCATCTTCATCGGAAGACTGACGGTAAATCTGAAGTAACCCCCGCTACTCAAAGTAGAACGACAGCGTTATCAGCTTTGAGTGAGCACTGCGGACGGAATTCGAATAGACGCGCATGTTGCCGTCACGGATTTCGTCCGCATGTTTTGTATCAAGGCTGTTCGTCAGGCTGTAGCTGAACTTCAGCTCCGGGTTCAGCTTGAAGAACGGCAGGTAGAAGTCGCAGCCCAACCCTATCTCAAGCATCACGTCGTAACGCTTCAGCTGAATGAAGTCCTGGTCCTGACTGGTCAGGTTTATCATCGGGTTAATGCCCGCCACTATGTAAGGACGGTAGTTATTGAAGCGCTCGGCAGTGAACTTCACGTTCACGGGAACGGTCAGGTACGTGTTCTTCAGGTCCTGGGTAAACGAGCGGGGCAAGCCCTCACGGTCCAGGTCTGTCAGGTTGTGGAACACCAGGTGCTTCGCACCGAAGTACATGGTGGGAGCCACACGCAGCGCTAAGTGACTGCTCAACCGCCCTTCGGCCAGCACACCGACGGTGAAGCCGGGGTTCCACTTGTCGGCCTCCGTCACAATGGTCTGCTCCACCAGCGTGCCGTCCTCCAGCACGCCCTGCTGCGGACCCACGTTCTCAAACTCTATATCCTGAAGATGAGTACCCACGAGAATACCAAAATGCAGCGGGCGCAGGTCGATGTAGGGCTTGTTCATCGGCTTGCGTTCCTGAGCAGCGGCAGAAAGGGCCACTACCAGCATCACTAAATAACACAACTGTCGTTTCATGTACATTAATTATAACGCAAAAATCAGCGTCTTATTATATCTGAAACTATTTCGACAACGTATAAATTATGAAAAAATCTAATAAAAAGTAGGTAACTTTCGGAAATAATGTTTACCTTTGCATCATCATTATTGAGTATTAATTAATTTTTAAAACAGAAAAAGATTATGGCATACGTAATTGGTGACGACTGTATCGCTTGCGGTACATGTATCGATGAGTGCCCCGCTGGAGCAATCTCTGAGGGCGACAAGTATTCAATCAACCCCGACATGTGCACAGAGTGTGGCACTTGCGCAGATGTTTGCCCCTCTGAGGCAATCAGCCTGCCCTAATTAGCTACCACTAATTTAACAAAAGGAAAAGGCTTCCCCCCGTGGGGAAGCCTTTATTATTTGGTGTACCTTACATTTCAGTTCCAGCCGAAGCGGCTCCAGTCGATGATTCGGTTCCAGCCGAAGTTGTTGGCTGTCTTGTTGTATTGATAGTCGCCTCCGTTGTAGGATTCGGTGTTTAGCGGAATATACATGCTCAAACATCCGTAGAGTGACTCGTCCTGGTCAAAGTCGGGGAAATCACCTATCAGGTTCCAACGGCCAAACGAGCCGTTATAGACAGTCATCCACCGCATCGACATACGATAGTAGGGAACTGCTTGCTGATAGACCTTATCCCAAGACTGGAATACTGCTTCCGGCGTGTTCCGCTTAATGAGCGCCCGCATGTCGTACAGAGCGGGTCGTCAATGCCGCAATAATAGACCAGATTTTGGAGATTGGGGGTTTCGGGATACTGAGGATATCCGCCAGTGAACTGGCTGAGCACATCACGTGTTGCCTGCGCCAGCTGGACTATATAGCGGGTGTCGATGACTGACAGGGGAACGCTGTATCCTTCCCATCTGGATTTTTTAGCTATATATCTCTCCATGTAGTAATTATAATATGTATCAATAATGCCGCGATAGAGCTCTCTGCCGTTCTTGAACAACTGCGGGATAATAACGTCGTAGGGGGCGCCATAGCCAGGAATCTCTGATGGCGAACCTATCAGGTAGCTGGTCACATCACGCAGTTCGTAGCCTACCTCTGCAGTCATCATGTGGCAGCAGTCGGCAAAGATGAAGTCGAATTTGGGCAGTCCCTTCAGGGCCTGAGCCATCTGGGTGATGTTCATCCACCTATCGTCCCGGGGGCCAAGGTCTTTATTATTGTCAAGACCATAGGCACGTCGCGAATGAGAATAAGACACCACGGAGTCTGACTCGACAACCCAGCCTGTAGCGTGCCCCCAAAGCAAGAGACCGTAGCCGCCGGCAGGAAGTCACCAGTCGTCGTCCTCGTTTCCTACAATGCCGTTCTTCAGGGCCTCCTCCACCTTGTCCATAATGGCGCACGAGTAGGCGTGAGTCATGACGAGGGCCTTGGCGCAAGTACGCTTCTGCGCATCCTTCTCCACGAACGGATAGTGACGGGCTATTTCCCACTGCTCGTCGAAGAGGTGGCCGTTGGTATTGTCTTCCTTCTTACGCTTCGAGTCGCCGTACGTACGCTCATCATTATCAGACAGGCTGAGCCAGCCGCCGCTGTTGTCCCGCAGCACGTCGTAGTTCTGCACGGTGTAGGTCACACGGACGCGCCCATCCTTTATGTCGATGCGGATGACGGGCGTAATGCTGACCGAGTACTTGTTGATGGTTCCCGTATGTTCGGCTATGTTGGCAAGGGCCGACGAAATGATGATGCATCCGGCTTCCTTGTCGTTCAGCGTAATGGCCTGATGGTCCTTGAACGTAGCCGTCGCCCAGTAGTTCAGCGCTACATAGAGCTGCTGCTTCGTCTTGCCCGGAGCCTCAATGACCTGCTGGTAGGTCAGCGACTCGTTCTTGTCAAGCACCAGTCCGCCTGACAGATTCTTTGCTGCATCGAGCCATTTGTCACCATAGCGCTCCTTGGCATACTTCTCCAAGTCGGCCACCTTCAATACCTGTGCCTGTAAGTGGGCAGTGCCGCAAATGCTAAGCAGAGCGGCAATTACTGTTATAATTATCTGTTTCATCTTTTTAACGACGGCAAAATTACATAATATTCAGGAAACTAACAAGAAACAGCACATTTTTTAACCATACCCATGACAGCGCCAAGCCAGAACAGCATACCCTATAAAGCTTTTAATGTGAAACCAAAGACGAAATAGAAATGCTGACTGGCAGGATTGGCAATAAGCTGCCCGAACAAGGGTAGCGAGAAGGAGTTGGTTATCTGGATGTCCTTCGTGGCACGCAGCGACAGGTTGGTGAGGCTGAAACCGCTGGTTTCGTAGTAGTAGGACTTCCAGGGTACCAAACCCACGGTGGCGTCCCAGTCACAGGTAGCCAGACGGAATGGGGCGGACAACTCGAAGTAGGAACTGTATGCGCGTTTGCCGTCATCCTCCTGATAGTCGTTGCCGGCAAAGAACGTCTGCCACGAGGCACTTACGGGTCCGAAGTCGTAGCACACGAATCCTTCGAACGTATGCCACGTTTCGTCCTTCTTGTAGTTGAAATAGCGATTGCCGTTCTCGTCGTTCCAGTAGTCAATGATGCCGACCGACAGGCCGCCCGTCTCGTAAGACAGCGTCAAATCGATTTCGCGAGGGTCATCCTTGTCGCTCAATCCTACGCTGCCCCAAGCCGCCAGGCTCAAGCCCTGCCAGCCTACCGACAACTCAGGTTGCAGTGACACATGCCCCAAGTCAAAGCCTCGCCAGATGTAATTACTGACCAAGTCTGCTTTCAGGTGACATTCCACTTCACTTTGTGCGTGCGTACGGCTCATGCTACCCATCGACAGCACAGCAAGAATCATAAATAGTTTAGTCTTCATATTGACTGCAAAAGTACGTAATAATAATCAGAATCACGTACAAAATATGTTATTTAACATATTCCTTGTCGGACTTAGCAAGGGAGAAATTTAACCTACAGACCAGCCAGCCGCTTAAGCCACATGCCAAAGAACCTGTCGTAAACCATGTAGCCTTGTTTGACATCGTAGAACAAGAACTCTTTGTCCTGTAGCGACTTCAGTGCCATTTTAATGCTACTCGGAGCTGGGAGTTGGTGACGGAGTATGAAATCGAGTGACGTGGGAGCGTTGACCCTGCCCTCACAGGCAATGGCGGTCAGCAACTGCGCTTGGTTGTCGGTCAAGAGATTGTAGTTGGATTGGTAGTTTATCTCCTGTTCATGCAGAATCTTGTCGGTTGCCCTGAATACATCTTCCTGGTCAAGTTTACCCTTTGGGGTACGATAAAGACGGTTAAGGATTTTTTGAACATACCACGTCTGGCCGTCAACCATATCGTACAAATAGATGAAGGCCTCTTCAGACATTTCTCGTTTCTGGCGGGCAAAGAAACGGTTGGCAAACGCCCTATAGGCATTGGCATTGATGGTGCCTATCGTCATAATTTGGGAACTGTTGAAGAACGGATGTTCCGGTGACATGAACATGTCGGCCAATAGGTGTTGCTGACTACCCGAGAAAATGACATGTACGTTGGGAACAAACTGAATGATGGAGCGTATGAACGCGTCGGCACCTATCTCGGCATAGCGGCTCACCTGTTGGAATTCATCAATAGCCAGATAGCATTGCCGTCCTGACTCTTTCATATATTCGAACACCTGCTGGAGTGTATCGCGGGCCCTTTCGGATGTTACAGACACACTGAAAGTAGGCATGCCTGTGATGGGATCCTGACTCACCGTTGGCCGCAGGGCAGACACGAAACCGTTGAGCTTCCTCATGACCGACTGCGAGGGGGAGTCGAGTTTCCCGATGACGGCATTGGCTATGAACTGCACCATTTGGTTGAAGGTCTTCGTCGAGAAGATGTCCACATAGAAGCAGCGCACGTTTTTGTCATTTGCCTTCATCCGTTCGAAGGCATGACTTATCAGTCCTGTCTTACCTATGCGTCGGGGAGCCATTAGCGTAACATTGCTGCCATTGACCAGCGCATTTATTAATTCTTCCGTCTCCTGCTCCCTGTCGCAGAAGTATTCCGGACCAAAGTAGCCATACTCAGGGAAAGGATTCTCCAATTTCATATTTTACGTTTCATGTTTTATGAAATGCAAAATAACAAATATATCAGCATATATGCAAGGAAGACATCCGATAATTAAGCATAATTAACTATTGGAATTCATTGGCAGTTCCGTTATGATGTAATCGGCTCCCCTACGAACGCACTTGTCCATCTCCAGCTGCGTCTTAACCGTCCAGGCCTTTACCTTAATACCGCTCTCGTGGGCAAAGTCACATATCTCAGAGGTTAGCTTATGGTGCGGAACGGAGAAGTTGCAAAGTGTCACTTTGTCCTTCAGGGCAACAGCCCTCCTGGCGGCGGCCATGTCATACACCCCCGATATGGAAACAATGATGTTCCGCCTGACGGAAAGAAACCTCTCCAGCTCGTCTTGCGTGGCCGTAAACATGGTTTGTCCTAACATTCCCTTCTCCTTGACCAAGTCATACAGTGAAGGAATCCACTTCCTGTCAAAGCGTGTCTCGTCGGCAAGGTCCAGTTCGAGAACCACACCCATTGCCTTGCAATAATCCAGAATGTCTGACAGCCTCGCCAGCCGTTCGCCTTCAAACTGTTCCCCTTTCCATGAGCCGAAGTCGTATGACAGCAGTTCCTCGTATGACATTTCGTCTATACGTCCCGTCCCGTTGCTGCAACGGTCTATGGTCACGTCATGGTGCAGTACGAAGACGCCGTCGGCAGTCACGCTTATGTCACACTCCACGGCCTTGAAGCCGGCCTTCACGGCTGCGTCAACGGCGGTGTACGTGTTCTCGGGGTAGTCCGGAAGGCCCCGGTGACAGATAAGGAGCTGCTCACTGAAGGCCGGTGACACCGCCAAGGGTGCCTCCAGTTCTTCTGCATTTTCCTTCTCACAGGCAAGCAGCAGAAAACCCACTGAGACAAAAAGCAGCGTTCTTAAAATGGTACTGTTTTTCATTTTTCTTTTTGTTATTTGTTGTCTTCATTTTATGATTTCGCGCTGCAAAATTACGGCTTATTTCTATAACCTGCAAGGATTTTTGCGACCAATATTTCACCAACTTTTTAGTCACGCGGATTATTGAGTCCCCGATTTTTTATCCTGGTTCCACCCTTCTTCGGGCCACTTTCCACTCTTCTTCGGGTCACTTTCCAACCTTCTTTGGGCCACTTTCCACTCTTCTTTGGGCCTCTTTCCACTCTTCTTCGGGCCAAACAAGGGTGGAGAAAGGCTTGCATTAGGGTGTAGTTTGGTGCAAACCACGGCTCTCTGCAGTTCTCCACCAATCATGCGCAGCCAAAAACGCAGGGAAAAACTCTTTCTACTCTGCGCCTCTGCGCGAGACAAAACCACATTACCTCTATAAATTTTTTATTCGTTGCAACAATGCCACCTTTGCAACAGTCGCTGACAATCAACCTGTTACGCGTGGCATTATGGTGGCAAAAGTGGCAAAGAACAGGCAATTTTAACACTTTTCACGTCATTTTTGGAGCCGAAATGCTGTTTTTTTCATCGTTTTTCTTTCTGTTAAGGTGCCTTCTTGCTCCTGTAAAAGTGCCTGCTCGTTCCTTTGAAAGTGCCTTCTCGCTATCCTTTCCATGGGGTGGAACTATTAGTTCCATGGGGTGGAGCAACCCGCTCCACCCCATGGAGCAACAAGAGAAACGGCACTTCTCTCAGACAGCAAAAAAAAGAAACAAATTTCTTTGTTTTGTGCTCGACTTTTCGTAACTTTGCGACAAAAGTCGCGAAGATACTCCGTCTCGACAAAAAAAGAAACAGATTTCTTTGTTTTGTGCTCGACTTTTCGTATCTTTGCACCATCCTAAAGCAATTGTAACAAATAGAGGAAAATAATAACTAAACACTAACGAATATGAAAAGATTAGCAATGACACTTGTAGCGCTCACGTTATTGATGATGACCGCTACGGCGCAAACAATTAAAGAAGGCGTTTACGTTATCAAGAGCGTGTCGAATCCTAATTACGTGCTGACACTCAAGAATGCCCAGCCGGGAAATGGTAACCCACTTTCTGTGGAAAAGTGGAAGAACAACAATGCTCAGAAATGGAAAGTGACCATTCAAGACGGCTATAACGTTATTCGCAGCATGGTAGATAACAACTATGTAGTCGATGTCAACAATGTGACTCCTGTTGATGGCCGCGAGGTCTATATATACGGATTTCATGGCGGAGATAACCAGTTGTGGACTCCAAAATCAAAGGGAGGCTTAAAGGTTGAGCTGCTTAGCAAGGCCGACAAGACGTTTGCATTGACTATGACGACCGACGGGAAGACGCAGACGTGGAAAGATGCTGGCAAAAATACGCAGGTGTGGGAATTCGTGCATCCAGAAGCAATGACCACCACCACAACAACACCTACCACCACGACATCAACGAATGTTATTCCCGATGGTGTTTACATTATCAAGTTTGCCAAAGACCCGAACTATGTGGTGACATTGAAGGACGGCAAGGCTACCAGCCAGAATCTTGTTCATTTGTGGAAATGGAGAAACGACAATTCTCAGAAGTGGAAAGTCACCACACAGAACGGAAAGACGCTCATCAGGAGTATGGTAAACAACAATTACGTACTTGATGTGCGTGGCGGCGATATCCGTAATGAAACGCGAATACAAGTATATGAATATCATGGGGGCAACAACCAACTATGGGTTCCCGAAAAGCAAAGTAATGGCAGTATAGTGCTCATGAGCTATGCCAATAAGAGTTTCTGCTTGGATCTGCATTACGGCAAACCCAGTAACGATGCCCTTATCAAGCTTTATCAGACCCACAAGGGGTTCGAGCAGCAATGGAGTTTCCAGCGTGTTGACGGTACGACGAATACGAACACCACCACCACGACAAATATCCCGAATGCTCC
>Ga0256404_1002406_pt1 | contig 41430 bp, 35 predicted proteins | sample RumenRJG_01DNA_FD_185990 | JGI IMG/M metagenome (GOLD analysis project Ga0256404, IMG submission 185990) | Bovine rumen microbial communities from Lethbridge, Alberta, Canada - RJG_01 | ecosystem: Host-associated > Mammals > Digestive system > Stomach > Rumen | place: Canada: Alberta | collected... | reverse complement strand
AAACATTACAGGCGCTCCTATCCACGTACTTAAAATGCCAAAGGACGAGGCAAGGAAAAAGGCAGACGAACTTTTGGCGAAGATGGGGCTTACGGGCAAAGAAAAAGCCTACCCGTGTGAGCTTTCGGGAGGACAGCAGCAGCGAGTTTCAATAGCCCGTGCGCTTGCACTTAAACCGCAGATACTCTTTTTTGACGAGCCGACCTCAGCACTCGATCCCGAGCTTACGGGAGAGATACTGAAGGTAATAAAAGAGCTTGCCAAAGAAAAAATGACTATGGTCATAGTAACGCATGAAATGGCTTTTGCAAGGGACGTTGCCAACCACGTTGTTTTTATGGACGAGGGAGTTATCGTTGAGGAAGGCTCTCCCGATGAGCTTTTCGGAAATACGCAGAACGAAAGAACAAAGCAGTTCCTCTCACGCTTCAAGCAGTAACGCCGCCGCTGACGGCTGATAAAAAAACGGGGGCTTTACGACAGCCCCCGATAAAACATATACAGTTTAGCTGAGATCAGATCATAACTTGACTTTCAATTCATACTTGCTGTAATCTCTGCCGAACTTTGTGAAAACGTCATTGCCAAAGAGTTTCTTGAACAGCCCGATGTGCTTTTGCATTATCTCTTTTCTGTAGCCCTCGTTGGGTCTGCTCTCGTTTCTGAGCTGCGGGTCAGCCTTTATCGCGTCCATATACCTCTTCATAAAGTCCTTGCCCTGTGTTTGGGCAAGATAGTCGCAGAACTCGCTGCCGAGCCTGTATTCAGCTCCCCTGTCTGCGGACGATATCTCGGAATAGTCCCTGAGGAATACCTTTTCAGCATTGGCAGCCGTTATCTTCTCGGGAAGGTCCCATTTCAGCATCTGACTTACTTCGAGAGATTTTTTCATATCCTTGGTCATTCCCTTAACATTTATGAGATCCCCGAGGACCTTCTTTGCATAGTAATCGGCGCTGCCCTCTGCCATTATCTTGGTCAGCGAGGCGCTTCTTTCTGTGATAGCGTGGGTGAGCTCGTGAGCTACGCTGTGGTAGTCGATGAAGCTGTAGCGTTTCCAGCTGGTGTTGTCCCTGTAAGACGGAACGGAGTTCCACAGCTCGTCGGTGTACATCGCATTCAGCTCCAGCGTAACGAACTGGTTGCACGCACAGGAGATAAGTCCCTCGTCCTTTCTATCAACGATAAGCTCGATAGGTATCTTCTTGCCGTAGTCCATTCCCTCCCACGGGTTGAAGCCGTACTTGCTCCGTGCAAAGTCGATAGTTTTCGTGTAGTCGTAGCTGTCGGGGCAGTAAGAAAGTCCGGTGTACTTTTCAAGGCTGTTGATTATAGCGTCGAAATTCTTTTTGAGATCTCCCGGAATCACAAGATCCTTTTCCATAAGCAGAACATACTTGTCCGACTCGATGTAGCAAAAATCGGTCGTGGTGATCTTGTCCTTCTCTTTTCCGCTGAGCTTCAGCTCCTTGTATTTCTTGTAGCTGTCGGATATCCTTCCGGTCTTTGCGGGAGCGGATCTGTTCTCTGCCTTTTTGGCCGTGGCAGCAGTCGTTGTCTGTGCGGGCTTTTGCTGTGCCTGCGTGGTGGTCACTGCCTGTGCAGGCTGCTTGGCTGTTGTAGTTGTTTCAGCCTGCGAGCTTTCCGCTGTGGACACCGTTGTAACCTGAGCCTGTGAGCTGTCAGCCGCAGCGCCTGTGTCCTTAACGCTGTCTGCCGTACTTCCGCAGCCTGTCATCATAAAGGCTGCTGCAAGAATAGAAACGATAGCTGAAATAAACTGTTTTTTCATAGTATTGTACCCCTCTTTTTCTGTATTTGGTAAGTGTTCTTCGTCTTACCTTGAACACATAATAAGGGGAACTTGTGTCCAAAATGTATCCCGCAGGATATTTTTTATAAAACAAGATCAAACGAACGAAAACCTGTTGATACCAGGTTTTTGGGCTTGTGTCCGAACGAACACAGGCTCTGCAATAATAAAAAAGGAGTAATGTACAATGGATACAAAAAAATAATCGAGCAGGCTTCTGCCTGGATAGTTGATTTTTTTGAGCAAAACGGAAAGGTCTGTGAGCATCAGCCATATCAGCGGAATAAATACCGCACACAGATAATGATCGTTCAGCGATAAGCCGGGCATTGAGAACAAATGCGTGATAATTTCGAAGCACAGCGTTATACCGCCGAAAACAAAGCTGAACAGCAGATATTTTTTCAGCTTCCAGCGAAAGACGTGCTTTATTATGAAGCAGGCACTGAATGCTCTGACAAAACCTATCAGAAAATACAGCGTGTAGACAAGAAGCTTCATTTGTCACGCTCCTATCTTGCGCTGCTGCGGACGAACTCAAACATTCTCGTTTTGAAATCCGCTGCACAGCTTTTGCTCACGGGCACAGTTTCACCGTTGTCAAGCATTATATCCTTTGAGGTGTACTTGCTGACGTGTCGGAGATTGACTATGGTGCAGCGGTGTATCCTGACAAAGTCGTCGGAGACTTTTTCAAGCATCTCCAGCGCTTCGCCGAGCTTCATACGTGTACTGAGCGTCTGCTCCCTGAGAATAAAGCGCACGGTATTGTTATCAGCCTCTGCATAGATTATGCTGTCGGGAGATATCACGATATCCTCGCCTTTTTGTCTGATAACGACATTGGGCTTATCGCCGTGTTCAAAAGAGAGAAACAGGAGTGAACAGAAAAGCCGGTGCCTGCTGAGTTTTCAGTAAGCACCGGCTTTGTTCGTCCTATTCGGTTTGATTATTTCGTTAAGAAACACTGCCGTTGGGGAGAGACCCTTTTTCAAAAGGGTCCTCCCCAAGTATTCACCATGCGTATGATGATAAATTCCGATTATATTATAATATACTTGAAAAGCTATGTCAACAAGAAAAGGCTGCGGGATTACCGCAGCCATAAAGCTTATCATATTATTTGAATATCTTATCCATAAAGGTCTTATCGTTGAAATAGTTGATACCGATGGCGTTACGCACCTCGTTGACAGTTTCGTTTGATACTTCAACTGCTTTTTCGGTGCCTTTTCTGAGCATATTAAGCACCTCTCCCATATCCTTTGCATATTCTTCACGTCTTGCTCTTATCGGCGCAAGATATTCCTGCATAACGCTGTTGAGCAGTTTTTTGCACTTCATATCTCCAAGTCCGCCACGCTCATAATGCTCCTTCATTTCCTGGAGGTTGGCATACTCGGGGAGATATTTTTTGAAGTCCTCGTCTGTGGAGAACGCTTCGAGGTACAGGAAAACGGGGTTGTTCTCGGTGTGACCGGGATCGGTGATATTTATGTGTGTCGGGTCGGTGAACATAGACATGATCTTTGTTTTGATCGTCTTTTCATCATCCTTTAGGTAAATGCAGTTGCCAAGGGACTTGCTCATTTTAGCATTTCCGTCGGTTCCCACAAGGCGGTTGCAGCTGTCAGAATCAGGAAGAACAGCCTCGGGTTCAACGAGAATATCGCAGTTATAAACTCTGTTGAAGCTGTTTACTATCTCTCTTGCCTGTTCAAGCATGGGAAGCTGATCCTCACCGACCGGGACATATTTTGCCTTGAAAGCGGTAATATCAGCAGCCTGGCTTATGGGGTAAGTCATAAAGCCAACGGGAATGCTGCGTTCAAAGTTACGCATTTTTATCTCGTTTTTGATCGTGGGGTTACGTTCAAGTCTGGACATGGTAACAAGATTTGAGTAGTACATTGGAAGCTCATAAAGTGCAGGGATATGTGACTGTACAAGAAATGTTGTCTTGTCAGGGGTGAGCCCGGCTGCTAAGTAGTCCAGCATTACCTCCATAATGTTATCACGTATCTTCTGCGGATTATCTGCATTGTCTGTAAGAGCCTGAAGATCGGCGATCATAACGAACTGCTGGTATTTGCCTGTGTTTTGCATCTGTACTCTTTTTCTGAGAGAACCCACATAATGTCCGAGATGAAGCGAACCGGTGGGACGGTCGCCGGTGAGAATAATATTGTTTTCCATGTTTTTACTCCTTATCAAGATTATTGTACATCTGGTCGTTGTGCTGCTTTAATAACAAAAAAATAAGTCCTACCCTCCGCTATGGGACGATAGAACACCGCTTTGCCACCCAATGGCATTTTAAGGATACATACATACCCGCCCTCTTTAACGCAGGGAAAACGGCAGGCGATACTTGCTTAAAAAAGCGTTCCCGCTTGCTCCTCACAGGTCCATTCGCACAAAGTCCGCCTGCTGCCTCACACCAAAACGGCAGCTCTCTGAAAGGTTTATCTCCGGCTACTTACTCCCGGTCACAGGATTTATCATATTTCACATATCATTATATTCTTTTTTTTGAGCTTTGTCAACCGCCTTGGAACATTCATACAACACGAATATTTTAATATTATATGAACGCCGGCAGGACAGATAGCTTTCATAAGTTAAAAAAGATAAATAATTTTTCAAAAAGGTTGCATTTCTGTCCAAAAAGGTGTATACTAAATATGTGTATGTATGTAAATGCTGTAAAGGCATAACGGAGTGGTTAAATGAAGATAGTACCTAACAAAAAATATAATACCGTAGCGCTCTATGCGGCACTGGTAATAGCAGCAAATGTTCTGCTTATCGTTGCCATATTAAAGTTTGATGCCATAGCAAGCGTATTCGGAACATTGATGAGAGTGCTGAGCCCAGTGATCTGGGGTCTTATAATTGCATTTTTGATGAACCCGATAATGGTAAACACGGAAAAGCTCTTCAAAAAGAAAAAAGAAGGCAGCTCGGGAAAGCTTATGCGTGCTTTTTCCGTAACGATCGCATCGCTTGTATTTCTTGGGATCGTGGTAGGGCTTCTTGTAATAGTGGTTCCGGAGCTGGTGGAATCTATCAAAAATCTTTTCAACAATATGGGAGATCTCAGGAATAAGCTTGAGAACTGGATAAAAAACACATTCAGCAACTATCCCAGCCTTGTAGAAACAGCCACAGAGAAGATAGACGCTTTTACCAAAGATGCCTCGGTTATATTTGAAAAGATCCAGCCTATGATGGACGATCTTGTTTCGGGAGCATGGGATGTTCTTTCCTTTATAAAGGACTTTGTACTGGGATTTATCGTATCCATTTATATGCTGTGCAACAAGGAAACGCTGCTTGCACAGATAAAAAAGACTATTGTATCTATCACAAAAAAATCCACCTGTGCAAAGATAATGAACATATCCTCACAGGCGAACAAGGTTTTTTCCGGCTTTATCACCGGAAAGATAATCGACTCTATAATCATCGGTCTTTTGTGCTTTATCGGTCTGACGCTTATGGGTATGCCTTATAACATTATGATAGCGGTTATCGTGGGCGTTACCAATATTATTCCGTTCTTCGGACCTATAATCGGTGCAGTTCCGTCAACGCTGCTCATGCTTATCGTTGACCCGAAAAAGGCTATACTTTTATTCATATTCATCCTTATACTTCAGCAGTTTGACGGCAATATTCTCGGACCGAAGATACTGGGAGATTCCACAGGTCTTCCGGGATTCTGGGTGCTTGTGTCCCTTATTATCTGCGGAGGTCTGTTCGGATTTGCGGGAATGGTCCTTGCGGTGCCGATGTTTGCGCTTCTTTACAGTTTCACACGATCCTGGGTGGAAAACAAACTGAAAATAAAGAAACTGCCTGTAACAACGGAGTATTATAAACAGGATATTGAGCATCTTTACGCTAAACCGGAAAAGAAAAAGCCCCTGACAGTTGAGGAGCTTGAAAAGATAGTTATCCCCAGCGCCGATGAGGTAAACGAGATAAAATTTGAGGGCGATGAGGACGTAAAGGAATATAAAATAGGTGAATAAAAATTGCAGATAAAAAAGATCCCAGAGCTTGAAAGATCCGGGATCTTTTTTTACGCCTTGTCGGCTTTTATCATCAGCTTTATTGCCTCCACGCTGCATCTTATCGCCCTGTCGGTGTCAAGGATAATGCTTTCATCTGCGCCTTCGTTCAGGTTTTTCTGGCAGTTCCACAGGCTTGCAAGCACCGCACCGCAGCGCACATTTCTCGCCTGTCCCACGGAGAACAGCGCAGCACATTCCATTTCCGATGCAAGGCAGCCAAGTCTTATATATGAATCCCAGCGGCTTTTTACGCCGTCGCTGACAGGGGAGTTGTCGGGCTCCAGCTGACCGTAGAAGCTGTCCTTACTGTGAACAACACCTGTATGCCAGCTGTTGCCCTTTCGCTGATCGCTCAGTGATCTTGCTGCATCGACCAATGCCGAAACTGCTGTGAAATCCGCAGCGGCAGGGTAGGTGCTTGGCATATATTCATAAGATGTGCCTTCGCCACGTACAGCTGCAGTTGCAATGATAAGATCACCTGCGCTGACTTTTTCGTTCATTCCGCCGCAGGTACCTATTCTTATAAAGGTATGTGCGCCGCACTTTACAAGCTCCTCAACGGCGATCGCCGCTGATGGCCCGCCTATGCCCGTTGAGCAGACGCTGACCTTTTCGCCGTCAAGCGTTCCGGTATAGACATTGAACTCACGGTTGTGTGCGACCTGTTTTGCATCGTCGATATACTCGGCTATCTTCGGTACTCTGAACGGATCACCGGGAAGTATCACATATCCGCCGACCTCGTCAGGCAGGGTGGCTATATGAAATTGTCTTTCAGTGTCGATAAGTGAAGCCATTGTGTTACCTCCTCGTTTTAGGTTTAACGTTGCCTTTGCGATTTTGCATGAGATAATAAATAATTGCGTAAGAAAGACATAAAAGCCCCACAATACACATGGTGCTTCTGAATGTTTTATCAATGACCGAAACATCGGGCATAAATTCCAGAACGGTAAAAAATGCACCGCTCAGCATAAATGCTCCTATTGAAACATAAAACAGTACTTTCAGAACTTTTTTCATTTTATTTATCTATTTTCATTGATATGTCAAAAGCCTTCACCGAATGTGTCAGCGCACCCAGGGAGATTATATCCACACCCGTCTGTGCGATAGCAGCGATAGTCTTTTCGGTAACATTGCCCGATGCCTCCAGCTTTGCTCTGCCTGCGGTGATCTCCACCGCCTTTTCCATATCCTCGCAGCTCATATTGTCAAGCATGATTATCTCAACGCCCAGGTCAAGCGCCTCGCCGAGCTGTTCCAGGTCTGAAACCTCTACCTCTATCTTGACGGTGTGTCCCATCTTTTCACGCAAAGCTTTCACCGCACCGGTCATAGAGCCGTAAGCGTCAAGGTGAGTATCTTTCAGCATAGCGCAGTCGGAAAGATTGTATCTGTGGTTCTTTCCGCCGCCGACTGTGACTGCGTATTTTTGCAGCGCTCTCAGTCCCGGCAGAGTTTTTCTCGTATCGGCGATAGATGCCTTTGTGCCCTTGACAAGCTCAACGCACTTGTTTGTGGCCGTTGCGATGCCTGACATATGCTGCACAAGATTGAGAGCTGTTCTCTCGCCCTTTAGCAGTGCCCTTGTGGAGCAGGTTATCCTTGCGATTATATCGCCTTTTTTTACCTTTTCGCCATCGTGGATAAGGATCTGGGTCTTAACATTATCGTCAAGCAGCCGGAAAACTCTCAGGGCAATATCTATACCGCAAAGTATACCATCGTCCTTTGCAACATATTTTGCAGTTGAAACGCTGTCTTCATCAACAAGATAGTCTGTGGTAACATCAATGTAGTTGATATCCTCTGCAAGTGCGGTCTTGATGATATCATCTATCTGAAACTGCATCAGCTTCATATTACTTTTCCTTTCTGCACGGCAGCGCCGTTATTTGCCTATATTCATCTCTGCATTTTCCGTGGCGATCTTAAAGGCTTCTGTCAGAACGATATATGCCACTGTTGCCAGCGAACGTGCCTCAACAAGATCTTTATCCAGCCGGTAATCTTCCTTGTAAAGCATATCCTTTATCTGTGTGACCTTTTCAAGTCCCGGTCCAAGCTCTTTTACGTTTGGCAGGACAAAATATGCTTTTTGCATTATCGCTCTTATCTGTGTACGCAGTCCCTTAGGCATTTCGGGGGCGTTTTTGTCAACGGTGAAATCATACTCATCAAAGCTTTCTGCGGAGCTTTTGATTTTTTTTGCAATATCTCCGGCGGCACGTCTTGAAAATACCAGAGCTTCAAGCAGGGAATTGCTTGCAAGGCGGTTGTTGCCATGAACGCCTGTGTGGGAACATTCGCCGCAGGCATACAGCCCGGGGATATTTGTACGTGCATAGGTATCCACGTTTATGCCGCCCATAAGGTAGTGGTGGCAGGGAAAGATAGGTATAAGGTCTTTGGTCATATCTATCCCGGCGTTCAGGAGATTTTGATATATCATCGGGAAGCGGTTTCTGATAAAGTCGGGGTCTTTGTGTGTGATGTCAAGATAGAACTTGTTTGAGCCTGTGCGCTTTGCCTCAAATATTATCGAGTGTGAGACTACATCTCTGGGTGCAAGCTCAAGGCGCTTATCGTAGTTGTGCATAAAGCGCTGTTTATCGCAGTTACGAAGATATGCGCCCTCGCCTCTGACAGCTTCGGAGATAAGGAAGCACTGTCTTGTATGCTCGTCATTAAAGGCGGTGGGGTGAAACTGGATGTAGCTTAAATGCTTTATCTCAGCGCCCATATTGTACGCCATAGTGATACCGTCCCCCGTTGCGATAGGGGAGTTTGTGGTGAACTCGTACACCCTGCCGATACCGCCTGTTGCGAATATGGAGTAGTGGCTGTTGTAGGTGGTGAACTTGCCGTCATGCAGCACAAGGAAGGAAAAACCCGTGGGTGTTTTCTTTACATCGCACATAACAGCATTTTCAAGGATAGTCACATTATCCAGCTTTTGTACTGCCGCAAGCAAGGTGCGCTCAATTTCGGCGCCTGTGGAGTCCTTATGGTGAAATATCCTGTGCATACCGTGACCGCCCTCAAGCGTCCTGTGGTAGTCACCGTCAGGCTTTTTGTCAAAGTCACAGCCAAGCTCGATAAGCCTTGCGATATCTATCTTGGCCTCGTTCACAAGTACATCTGTGGAAACGGGGTCGTTTTCAAAGCCGCCCGCAACAAAGGTATCGTGCTTGTGGTATTCGGGGCTGTCCTCGGGGCTGTTGTAAACACCTGCGATGCCGCCCTGGGCAAGAGCGGTGTTGCAAAGGTCCTTTTGCATTTTTGAAAGTACAAGCACTTTAAGCTCGCCTGGCAGATTGAGTGCGCCGTACAGACCTGCTGCACCGCACCCTGCGATTATAACATCATAATTTCTGTTCATATCTCAAAACCTCTTGACTTTAATAATTCAGTCCAAAGCCTGTAAGCTGCAAGAATATATATTTATTTCATTATAGCACATTCATTTGCAAAATTCAACACAAAATCGGCATATTTTAAAGGCTTTTTAAACTTTTTTACTGAATACAAAAGTATTATTGAGAAAGTTGACCGCTTGTAACGCTATAGATGAATTAACAATTATTTAATAAAATATCTGATATATATATATATATATATATATATACTATAATGGTTCATATTTGAAAAAGTGAACGGAGGATTACAATTATGAAGCTCAAAAGAACGCTTGCGGTTTTCGCAGCAATAGTAATGATGTCTATGACCGCCTGTGGTGAATCGGAAAAAAGCAGCAACAACAGTAGTTCAGGCGATAAGAGCAGCACAGGCAGTGCAGACAGTTCTGCGGTGACGACAACTGTATCTGAAACGACAAAGGAATCTGAAACAACGACAGAGACTACAACAGAAACAACAACGCAAACCTCTGAAAGCAGCGAAGCTTTTTCCACTGACAATGAGTTGAAAACACTAAATGATGCCATTGGATCCCATCTCGAACAGTTCGGAAAAAATAATACAGATATTGACAAGCTCGGCAGTATTGTTGTAAAGACGTTTGGTATTACATCACAAAGGAAAGATGAATCAAGCTCAAACGGAATATATACAAGTAAAGAATACGGTTGGGAAATGGATAAGACTATCAACGGAATAAGATTCACTAAAATCACGATTTATTTATTGGACGGTCTAACTGGAAAATACGAAAATACTTTGGCTTATATAAGCCTTGAAACAGATATACCTGTGAATGACATTGATGAAAAAAGAGAGGAAATCAAATCATACTTTGAAAAGTGCGGTTTTGGAGCTGGTAGGTCTATAACGTTACAAAAAGCCGGTGTGAGATATGCTTTTGATTTTAGAAACAGTAAAATGGGTTATGCAGAAATAGGAGATAGTACAGATTCTAAGACTCTAGAAATCACATTTGAAATTTCATAAAAAGAAAATACAAAAGCGGTGCCGATAAAGCACCGCTTTTTAGTTTGTCTTATTTTCCGTAGTATGCTGCCAGGTATATCTCCTTGATCTCGCTCATCAGCGGGTATCTCGGGTTTGCACCTGTGCATTGGTCGTTGAAAGCGTTTTCAACCATTTCGTCAAGCGTTGCAAGGAAGTCCTCTTCCTTAACGCCGTAATCTGCGATAGTCGGCTTTATCTCAATAGCCTTTTTGAGCTTTTCTATCTGCTTGATAAGGTTCTCAAACGATTCCTTGTCGTCCTTGCCGCCAAAGCCGCAGTAGCGTGCGACCTCTGCGTATCTTTCAAGTGTGTGCGGGTACTGGTACTGGGAGAAGGTACCCATCTTTCTTGGCGTAGGATCGGCGTTGTAGCGCATAACTCTTGTAAGGATAAGCGCATTTGCAATACCGTGGGGCAGATGGTGGTAAGCGCCCAGCTTGTGCGCCATTGAGTGATTTACACCCAGGAAAGCGTTTGCAAAAGCCATACCTGCCATACAAGCGGCATTTGCCATTTTCTCTCTTGCAACAGGGTCGTTTGCACCGTTTTTGTATGCCGACGGCAGATAGTCAAACACCTGCTTTGCAGCCTTGAGCGCAAGTGCGTCCGTATAGTCGGAAGCCATAACAGAAGCGTAAGCCTCCAGAGCGTGTGTAAGAACGTCTATACCCGAGGCGCAGGTAAGTCCCTTTGGTGCGTTCATCATCATATCCGCATCAACGATAGCCATATCAGGCAGCAGCTCATAGTCTGCGATCGGGTACTTTGTACCTGTTTCCTGGTCGGTGATTATAGCAAACGGAGTTACCTCAGAGCCTGTGCCCGCAGATGTGGGAACTGCTACAAAGTATGCCTTTTCGCCCATCTTAGGGAACTTGAATATTCTCTTGCGTATGTCCATAAAGTCCATGGACATATCCTCAAAGCTAACATCCGGGTGCTCGTAAAGTACCCACATTATTTTTGCTGCGTCCATAGCTGAGCCGCCGCCCAGGGCGATGATAACGTCCGGCTCAAACTCTGCCATCTCGTGGGATCCCTCGGTAGCATTTGCCAGCGTAGGGTCGGGCTGAACATTTGAAAATACATGGTGTGCTATGCCAAGCTCTTCAAGCTTGTTGGTTATACATTTTGAAAATCCGCTTTTGTACAGGAAATTGTCCGTAACAACAAAGGCTCTTTTTTTACCCATTTCACCAAGCTCTTCAAGGGCAACAGGCAGACTGCCGTTTTTAAAGTAGACCTTTTCCGGTGCTCTGAACCAAAGCATATTCTCTCTCCTCTCCGCAACGGTCTTTATGTTCAAAAGATGCTTTACGCCCACGTTCTCCGAAACGGAGTTGCCGCCCCAGGAGCCGCAGCCCAGCGTAAGAGAGGGGGCAAGCTTAAAGTTGTAAAGATCACCTATTCCGCCGTGAGATGAAGGTGTATTGACCAGTATACGGCAGGTCTTCATACGGTTGCGGAATTTTTCAAGCTTATCCTTTTCGGTGCGAACGTTGCAGTATATGCAGGAGGTGTGTCCTATACCGCCGTCTTTTACCAATTTGTCAGCTTTGTCAAGGGCATCGTCAAAGTCCTTTGCCTTGTACATTGCAAGAACGGGGGAGAGCTTTTCGTGAGCAAACTCCTCGCTGATGTCAACGCTTGTTACCTCGCCGATAAGTATTTTTACATCTTCGGGAGTTTTAACGCCTGACAGTTCGGCTATTTTATGAGCCGACTGCCCGACGATCTTTGCGTTGAGCGAGCCGTTTATGATTATGGTCTTTCTGACCTTGTCTATCTCATCTTTTTTAAGGAAATAACAGCCACGTGCCTTAAATTCTTTCTTTACCGCATCATATATCTGTTTGTCCACGATCACCGACTGCTCTGAGGCACAGATCATACCGTTGTCAAAGGTCTTTGAATGGATAACGGAAGACACCGCCATGAGTATATCGGCAGAACTGTCTATTATTGCAGGTGTGTTGCCTGCACCTACGCCGATAGCAGGCTTTCCGCTTGAATATGCTGCCTTTACCATTCCCGGACCGCCTGTGGCAAGGATACAGTCAGCTTCACGCATAACTGTCTGGGTAAGCTCAAGGGAAGGAATGTCTATCCATCCGATTATACCCTCAGGTGCTCCTGCTGCCACCGCAGCATCAAGAACTACCTGAGCAGCCTGGATAGTTGACTTTTTTGCCCTGGGGTGAGGCGAGATGATAATTGCATTTCTTGTCTTTAAGCACAAAAGCGACTTGAAGATCGCTGTGGATGTAGGGTTGGTGGTAGGTATCACCGCAGCAATAACACCGATAGGCTCGGCAAGGGTAGTTATACCGTAAACCTCATCACGGTCTATCACATCGCAGGTTTTGGTGTTTTTGTATTTATTGTATATATATTCGCTGGCAAAATGATTTTTAATCACCTTGTCCTCAACTATGCCCATTCCCGTTTCCTCTACTGCAAGCTTTGCAAGGGGTATACGGGCTTTGTTGGCAGCCAGAGCTGCAGCTCTGAAGATCTTATCCACCTGCTGCTGTGAGAAGGTGGAAAATTTCTGCTGAGCCTCCCTGAGCTGTGCTATTTTCTTTTCCAGCGCCGCTACGTTATCAACTATGAACGGAGCATTTTGTGCTGCAGACATAATACACGTCCTCCTGTCAGTATTTTGGGTGCATTTTATGCGCTCTTCGCTATGCACTTATGCACCATAATATGTTTAATACATTATACAACAGCAGTGATTATTTGTCAATTTTTAATTGCACAGATTTTGTCATCTTTTCACGCTTTTCTTGGTCACTTTTTATAATTGCTTTATGATAAATATTTGGACAGGTATAAACTGATCCGGCAAGGAAATATGAATTCTTTATGATACAAATAAAAATAAAGTGTTTACGCTTGTGATAATAACGAATCAAGTCTTGACATTGTTGAAAAAGAGTGTATAATATATACAGTAAAGGACTGCGATCCAAGGCAGATCCTTTTCGGGCATAAAAGACAGAAAGGATAAACACTATGAGCGAAAAAAGACTATTGGCGCAAAGCGATATATATGATGTTTATGAGCGTGACGGGTTTGCAGTAAGAGAATACAAGGATAATATGTACAAAGAAAAGTGTCTTTATGCTGCGCTGACACACGCAAGGGTAGAGACTACGCTGGTCAATTCTTTCATAAAGATACCCACTTTGCATGAGGTTTCTGTGGTTGACGGCAGGTGGTCGGTGACTATGGATTTCATCAAGGGAAAGACCATGCAGCAGCTTATGGAAGAAAACCCGGAGAATATGGATAAATATCTCAACCAGTTTATTGACATACAAACGGAGATCCATTCTCAGTATATGCCTTTGCTTTCAAAGCTGAAGGACAAGATGACAAGACAGATCAAATCTCTGGGACAAATAGACGAAATAAAGAAATACGAGCTGCTTACAAGGCTGGATTCGATGCCAAAGCACATAAAGCTTTGTCACGGTAATTTTGCTCCCAAGAATATAATAGTCAATGACGAGGGTACATATGTGATAAACTGGGGCTCCGCAAGACAAGGCAATGCCTCTGCCGATGTTGCAAGGACTTATCTGCTTTTGTGCCTTAACGACCCTGATATCGCAGAACCTTACCTTGATAAATACTGCCTCAAAAGCGGAACTTCAAAGCAGTATGTTCAGGCGTGGCTGCCTATTGTTGCAGCTGCACAGCTGATAAAGGGCAAGCCTGAGGAAAGAGATCTGCTTATGCGCTGGATCGATGTTGTGGATTACTCATGACAGTAAATGTGATAGCTTTGTGAAAATGTAATAAATCAGTAACCTGTCTTTGTGCAATATTGCACAAAAAGAATTTATGCCGGTAGTGTTTTTGTTCACTATCGGCATTTTTGGTAACAATTCGGTGCAATTCCTTTACAAGTGACATATGCTGTGCTATAATTTGGATTGAAAGATAACATATAGTATTTTTGAAAGGAGAAGGCGGGGCTCCCGTCTTTGTGGATATGAAAAAGTTTTTGATCATAGCAATAATATCTGCTGCGGCTGCAATGTGTGTAAGCTGTGCAGAGGCAGGTTCAAACCAGGATAACAGCGAGATCACACCTGCTCAGCAGAGTGTGACCAGCGAAACATCTTCACAGGCACAGCCCGACAGCAGTATGTTCAGCGTTTTGCCGGAGGGTGCGGACAAGGTGCTCGATACTGCGGCAAAAAGCGCAGACAACGCTTATCCTGTAAAGAAAGAATACAAAAGATCCTTTGGTTATATGGGAAAGGACAAGGTGAACGGAGCAGACTGCTACTGTTTCAAGGTATATGACTGTAAGGACGATGAATTTGACTATGTTGCCGATGTTGCCGTAAGCGTATCGGACAGCAAGGTGTTTACAAGGCAGGTCGGAAAGACATATGTGCCTGCTGCGTAGGATATACTGACAAGATATATTCTATTTGATTTTCATACACGATAAAAAAGACTGCTGCATTTTTCTTGCGGCAGTTTTTTTGTTTTTATGTGTAACCTTGTGTATCAGATTTGTGTCTATATAAGTGAGGCGCTTCAGAAACAGAACGGAGGAAGGGAAAAGTGTCAAACGATGAATTGATAGCTTTGCTGGAAGTCAAGGACAGAAATGCTCTTGTGGAGCTTGAAAACAAATACGGCGCATACTGTAAAAGCATTGCTATGAATATTCTTCGCAGCAGAGAGGATACACAGGAATGTCTGAACGATGTTTACCTTAGTGTGTGGAGAAGTATACCCCCTGCAAAGCCTGATGATCTGAAAATGTATCTTGCAGGAGCTACAAGAAATGCTGCGATAAATCTATGGCGCAGAAAACACGCTCAAAAGCGTGGCTCGGGGCACGTTGAGCTACTTCTTGAAGAGCTTTCCGATGCGGCTGCTTCAGAAGAAACGCTTGAAAAGCTTGATGAGTCCCTTGCGCTCAAAGAAGCATTCAACGGATTTCTTGAAAAGCTAAGACCTGAGCAGCGCAGGATATTTCTGCTGAGATACTGGTATATGCACACCGTTGAGGAAATAGCGCAAAAGCTTGACATCACGCAAAGCAAGGTCAAGGTAAGCTTGCACCGCACAAGAAGCAAACTGAAAAAACTATTGGAAAGAGAGGGATTGTTATGAACGATAAGATGCTTGATTTAATAGGTCTTGCAGACGAAAAGTATCTGCACGAGGCACAGGGTGAGGGACAGATAATACAGACAAAGCACCGCCGTAAGCTGTCGGCAAAGGTAGTGGCTGTTGCAGCCGCCGCAGCGGTAATGACCGTCACCGCAGGTGCGGTAGCGGTGGCAAAGCTGACGAACAAGGAAAGTGTTGAACTGTATTACAACGATAAAATGGCATCAGATATAGAATTTCAAGGCTATGCAGTAAATCAAGTGACAGAGAATGAAAACATTCGTATGACACTTGAAAACCTTATGATAACCGATTACTATGCAACTGGCATTGTGACCGTTGAAGCTCTTGATGATGTGGGAGAGTATGCTCTTTCTTCTACACCGATAGTTTATCCATTTGATAGTTCAGGAAAGTGCCTTGAAGAAAAGGATGATACCAGTATCGATGCCTTTTTTTTATTTGACGAAATGGGAGGAAAAAACAGTAACAGAAAAAAGCTGGCACTTCAATTACAGATCATTATGCGTGATTCCAAAAACAAAAAAAGGAATGAACTTCCTGAAAAGATAAAAATAGCTTTTATGAAAGGTGCACATAGTAATTTAGATGTGTATAGTATTCGCACAATAGATCAACTTGCAAATGATGAATTTGAGGGATTGTATTTTGAGATCAGTCTTAAACCGAATATGCCAATTATAAATTTTATTTCGGAAAACGGACATACAGCATCATTAACAAACTATACGTTTGAATACGAATACAAAAAAGATGTGCTTTCTATTGATGAAACTGAAACTATGCCTATTGAAATGGTTATTCATTATAATGATGGGGCAAGTCGTAAAATCAGCAGTGGTAAAGGTAATAATCGGGACTTCAGCGTATTATCTTTTGGAACATCAGATGGTAAAGGCACTATCGGCGGGCGATTTGAAGTTCCAATAGAGCTTGATAAAATTGATAATATAGAATTTGCAGGCGAAACCTACAAAATCAAGTAGCTGTCCAAAAATATGTACAAAAAAGAGGACTTCCCCAAAGGGAAGTCCTCTGCTTTATCTGTACAAAATTTTACCCTAATATCTTTACAAGTCTCTCATTTACAGCCTTGAGGAAGTCCTCGGTATTGACCTTCTGCTTGTTTTCAAGCGTTGAGAGCAGGTAAAGGTCGCCTGTCATAACGCCGTCCTCGATAGTCTGTATAGTTGCCTTTTCAAGGGAATCAGCAAACTTTACAAGCTCGGGCAGCTGGTCGAGCTCGCCTCTCTTTCTCAGTGCGCCTGTCCAAGCAAACAGCGTAGCAACTGAGTTTGTAGAGGTCTCCTCGCCCTTGAGGTGCTTGTAGTAGTGACGCTGAACGGTTCCGTGAGCAGCCTCGTACTCGTAAACTCCGTCAGGCGAAACGAGAACAGATGTCATCATAGCAAGTGAGCCGTAAGCGGTAGCCACCATGTCGCTCATAACGTCGCCGTCATAGTTCTTGCAAGCCCAGATGTAGCCGCCGTTTGAACGGATAACTCTTGCAACAGCATCGTCTATAAGGGTGTAGAAATACTCTATACCCGCAGCCTCGAACTTCTCCTTGTACTCCTTTTCATAGATCTCTGCAAAGATGTCCTTGAAGGTGTGGTCATACTTTTTGGAGATAGTATCCTTTGTAGCAAACCAGATGTCCTGCTTGGTGTCAAGTGCAAAGTTGAAGCAAGCCCTTGCAAACGAGGAGATAGAATCCTCTCTGTTATGAAGTCCCTGGATTATGCCGGGAGTGTTTTCAAAATCAAAGATCTGCTCTCTTGTTTCCTTGCCGTCCTTGTCGGTGAGAACAAGCTCTGCCTTTGAACCCTGCGGACACTTCATCTCAACGTTCTTGTAAACATCGCCGTAAGCGTGACGGGCGATAGTTATTGGCTTTGTCCATGTGGGGATATAAGGGGTGATGCCTTTAACAAGGATAGGCGTTCTGAAAACTGTTCCGTCCAGCATCGCTCTGATAGTGCCGTTAGGGGACTTCCACATCTCCTTGAGGTTGTACTCGGGCATTCTTGCAGCGTTAGGTGTGATAGTTGCGCACTTTACAGCAACGCCGTACTTTTTGGTAGCGTTAGCCGAGTCGATAGTTACCTGATCGTTGGTCTCGTTTCTGTGTACCAGACCGAGATCGTAATACTCTGTTTTAAGGTCGATGTAAGGCAGCAGCAGAATGTCCTTTATCTCCTGCCAGATGATCCTTGTCATCTCGTCGCCGTCCATCTCCACCAGCGGTGTTTTCATCTGTATTTTATCCATTTTACATTCCTCCGTATTAAATAAGATTCAATTGGTTGTTTTTTATCGCCTGTTGTAAAGTACGACAGTAAGGATTATTCCCACCACAAAGCCAACTATTGGCAGAGCATCTGCTTTCAGCGCCTCGATCGGTGATACATTGTCAATAACGAGGGATTTGACAACAAACACGATAAGCGCAATAAAGGTAGCTATCAGCGGGAAAAGGAAAAACGAAACGTGAAACAAGCCTGCGATACCTGCGCCAAGTCCTACGGCAACGATATAAAGCAGAAAATCCTTGCTTATCTCTCCGGAGCCTTCACCGGATCTGTAAAGGTGGTGAGTCTTGCTCGTAAGGGCAAACATAGCTATCTGTTCTTGTCTTCTCTTGCGTTTGTCCTGCTCCTGCACCATGCTGAAAAACTGTTCGGGATCCATTCTGTTCGGGTCCTCACGAAGATTGGAGGGGTTTTGCGCCATATAGTCGTAGTCAGCCTGGGTATACCTGGGAGCGCCCTGGGCAGGGGAGTCGTAATTGTAATTTTGTGTCTGCTGGTAGGTGTTGGCATAGCCCTGCTGGTAACTGTCATAGCTCTGATAAGCATTGCCCATCTGGGTGCTGTCATAATATGCGTTGTTATCAGCGCCGTAAGTTTGTGCTGTGTCGTATGCGCTGTAATCATCCTGATAGGCTGCTGTGCTGTCCGCACTGTCGCTGCGGTATGTGGGATTGTTTGCAAACGCATCGTAATCTGACTGGGAATACCGGTCATAGCCCTGTGTTTTCTGACCGTTGCTCCAATCTAAGGGATCGTATGAGTCTTTCATGATATGTGTCTCCTTTCAATGTCTGAAAATTACTTTGAAAGTTGTTCTCTTGTATAATCAAGCAGTCCGCCTGCTAATATAATATCCTTTGTTCTTCCTGTAAGCTCGCACAAAACAGGTATCTCAGCTCCTGTTGTCTTGTTTTTTACTGTAAGCTGAGTTTTGCAAGCCTGTATATCCCCACGTACATTTTCTATGGCTATCTCGTCTCCCTGGCTTATTTTATCATAATCAGCCTCGTTTACAAAAGTAAGCGGGAGTATGCCGGCGTTTATAAGGTTGGCTCTGTGAATTCTTGCAAAGCTCTTTACAAGCACAGCCTTGATACCAAGGTAGAGGGGAGCAAGCGCTGCGTGTTCACGGGAGCTGCCCTGGCCGTAATTAGAGCCGCCGACGATTATAGATCTGCCCATATTCTTTGCACGCCTTGGGAAATCCTCGTCGCAGACTGTAAAGCAGTGCTGGGAGATAGTGGGGATATTTGAACGCAGAGGCAGTATCTTTGCGCCTGCCGGCATGATATGGTCGGTGGTAATGTTATCTCCGACTTTCAAAGATACCTGACACTCAATGTTCTCCACCAGCGGTGCAGTTTCTGGATAAGGCTTGATATTGGGTCCTCTGAGTACCTCTACCGAATCCATATCCTCCGGCGCTGCCGGTGCAACGACCATGTTGTCATTTATCTTGAACTGCTCGGGGACCTGGATCTTTGGCATTTCACCGAGAGTTCTTGGATCGGTAAGATATCCCGTAATTGCGGAAGCTGCAGCAGTTTCAGGTGATACAAGGTAGATCTGTCCGTCCTTTGTTCCGCTTCTTCCAAGGAAGTTTCTGTTGAACGTTCTCAGGGAAACTCCGCCGGAATTAGGAGCCTGTCCCATACCGATACATGGACCGCAGGCAGATTCAAGTATCCTTGCTCCTGCATCTATCATTGTGGCAAGTGCGCCGTTTGAAGCCAGCATATTCAGCACCTGCTTTGATCCGGGGGCAATAGCCAGAGAAACGCTCGGGTCAACGGTCTTTCCTTTAAGGATATATGCCACCTTCATCATATCAACGTAAGATGAGTTTGTGCAGGAACCGATGCACACCTGATCCACCTTCAGCTTGCCGATCTCCTCCATGTTCTTCACGTTATCGGGAGAATGAGGGCAGGCAGCCTGTGGGACCAGCGAACCGAGGTCGATATCTATGACCTCGTCGTATACTGCGTCATCGTCTGCTTTAAGCTCTGTCCATACATCGCCTCTGTCCTGTGCTTTGAGGAAAGCCTGTGTGATCTCGTCAGATGGGAAGATAGAGGTGGTTGCGCCAAGCTCTGCGCCCATGTTGGTTATCGTAGCTCTTTCGGGAACAGAAAGGGTCTTTACACCCTCGCCGCAGTATTCCATTACCTTACCTACGCCGCCCTTTACGGAAATGCGTCTGAGCACTTCAAGGATAACGTCCTTAGCGGATACCCAGTCGTTAAGCTTGCCTGTAAGATTTACCTTGACTATCTGAGGATAGGTTATGTAATATGCACCGCCGCCCATTGCAACCGCAACGTCCAGTCCGCCTGCGCCGATAGCTATCATGCCGATACCGCCGCCGGTGGGGGTGTGGCTGTCTGAACCTATAAGAGTCTTTCCGGGGATCCCGAATCTTTCAAGATGCACCTGATGGCAGATGCCGTTGCCGGGGCGTGAGAAATAAATGCCGTGTTTTTTTGCCACAGAGCCGATAAATCTGTGATCGTCTGCATTTTCAAATCCGGACTGTAAAGTGTTGTGGTCGATATAAGCCACGCTCTTTTCAGTCTTTACACGGGGCACGCCCATTGCCTCATATTCCAGATACGCCATAGTTCCTGTTGCATCCTGAGTAAGGGTCTGGTCGATGCGGATACCTATCTCGCTGCCCTTGACGAATTCTCCGTCAACAAGGTGAGCTTTCAGTATCTTTTCAGTCAAAGTAAGTCCCATAGTTTAAAACACCTTTCTTGTTAAAAAATCATACACCACCATTTTACCTCAAAATCAGTTTTTTGTCAAGAATTACGCTCAGCGCCGGTGCAAATACTTTACCAAGGACAAACATACGGGCATTTCTTGACAGGACAGGCAGTATAATATATAATAAATAGGATAAAAAGGGCAGATGGGGGGACGTATATGAGATTCAGACCTTGCATAGATATACACAACGCAAGTGTAAAACAAATAGTTGGTTCAAGCCTTGCAGATAAGGGTGACTATGCCCTTGATAATTTTGTATCACAGCAGGACGGTGCGTATTATGCAAAGCTTTACAAAAAATATGACCTCAGGGGAGGGCATATAATAATATTGAATCCCAAGGAAAGCCCCTATTATGAGGCTGACCTGAAACAGGCACTTTCTGCGCTCAGAGCCTGGGAGGGCGGCTTGCAGATCGGCGGCGGGATAAATGCAGAAAATGCAAAGCAGTTTCTTGACAGCGGTGCCAGCCATGTTATCGTTACCAGCTATGTTTTCAAAGACGGACAGATCGCCTGGGACAATCTTGAAAAGCTTGTAAAGACCGTTGGCAGGCAGCGCCTTGTGCTTGACCTGTCCTGCCGTGCGAAAAACGGAAGATACTATATTGTCACAGATCGCTGGCAGAAATTCACTGATGTGGAGCTTGACGGCAGGATTCTTGACACTCTTTCGGGGTATTGTGACGAGTTTCTTGTCCATGCCGCAGACGTTGAGGGAAAAACCGGAGGGATACAGGAGGATGTGGCAAAGATCCTGGGGGAGCATTCCCCGGTGCCCTCTACCTATGCAGGCGGGATCTCATCTTTTGGCGACATTGAAAAGCTAAGGGTGCTGGGCAATGAAAAGGTGGATTTTACCGTTGGATCTGCCCTTGATATATTCGGGGGCAAAATGAGCTTTGAGCGCATAGCCGGATACAAATAGACCAACTTAGGCAAAAGCAACAATATTGAGGTGTATTTTGAGCGTTATTTGTAGGAAATACATTTGCAATAACGGACGATTTATGGTAAAATATATTGATAACTTTTATGATAAAATTACATCTGATAGGAGAGATCGTTAATGGCTAAGATCCGTGTGGCAGTCATATTCGGAGGTAAATCCAACGAGCATGATATATCGCTGGTTTCGGCGGCTCATGTAATTAAAAGCATACCCGGAGATAAATATTCCGTGGTGTGTATCGGTATAACGAAAAAAGGGCACTGGCTTAAATATATAGGTGACGTTGATGATATTCCCGGAGGCAAGTGGGAAAAGCACCCTGATAATGTCCCTTGTGTACTCAGCCCGGACCCTATGGATAAGGGATTTATCGCTGTAAATGATGACGGTGAGGTCAGCCGTGTTAAGGTGGACTGCGTTTTCCCTGTCCTGCACGGAAAAAACGGAGAGGACGGCACGATCCAGGGACTTCTGGAAATGGCACAGATACCCTTTGTGGGCTGCGATCATATCAGCTCTGCAAACTGTATGGATAAGGAACTGACACATATCGTTCTGGGAAGCTACGGGGTAAGAATGGCTGAATATATGGCTGTGACATATTCTGACCTTTCCCATCTGGATGAAAAATGTGCACTTATGGAGAAAAAACTGGCATATCCTATGTATGTTAAACCGGCAAACTGCGGTTCTTCGGTGGGCATATCAAAAGTCACCGATCTTGAAAGCCTAAAAAACGGAATAAAACTTGCTTTTGCACACGATAAAAAAGTAATTGTCGAGCAGGAGGTCAAGGGTAAGGAATGTGAGTGCGCCGTTATGGGCAACGACAAGATCACCGCTTCCACAGCCGGCGAGATAGAGGCTGCCAACGAGTTTTATGATTTTGATGCTAAATATTGCAACTGCGACTCGAAAACATTTATTCCCGCAAGGATACCTCAGGACAGAATAGAGGAAATAAGACAGACCGCCGTTAAGGCTTACAAGGCAATGGGCTGCACCGGACTTGCAAGGGTGGATTTCTTCCTTTGTGACGACGGAGCTGTGGTGCTCAACGAGATAAACACCATGCCCGGACACACCTCAATAAGTATGTACCCCAAGCTTATGCAGCACGAGGGAATGACTTTTGAACAGCAGGAGGACAACCTGATAAAGCTTGCCCTTGAAAGAGCAGGGGTAGACTATGAATAATTCGGCAATCGGAGTTTTTGATTCAGGCGTGGGCGGTCTGACTTGTGTTGATGAACTCAGAAAGCTTATGCCCAACGAGGATATAATCTATCTCGGTGATACTGCAAGGATCCCTTACGGAACCAAAAGCAAGCACACTATATACTCATATGCAAAGCAGGATATCGCCTTTTTGGAGCAGCATGATGTTAAGATGATACTTGTTGCCTGCGGCACGGTTTCATCCGTTATGATGTCTATGCCGGTGTTTGAGGACAGTGCTACCGAGCTTAAAAGCGGCGTTGTGCTCCCTGCGGCTCACGCAGCCTGTGCAGCAACAAAGAACAAGCGCATCGGTGTTATCGGAACAAGTGCCACCATAAAAAGCGGAAGCTACGGAAAGGTGATACATGAGATAATGCCGGAGGTAAAAGTGGTGGGCATGGCGTGTCCCATGTTCGTGCCTTTGGTGGAAAACGGGTATACCTCAAAGGATTGTGAGCCTGCACGTTTTTTTGCAAACCAGTATCTGGAGATAATGAAAAAAGAACAGGTGGATACACTTATACTGGGCTGTACCCATTATCCGCACCTCAGCGAGCTTATCTCGGATATTATGGGCAGCGAAGTAACGCTGATCTCTTCCGGAGCGGAGCTTGCAAAGTATGCTTTGAAAACGCTGAGTTATAATGACGCTTTGTGCGGCAGGGACTGTCCCGGTGAGTTAAAGCTTTTTTGTACCGACAGCGAGGAGCTTTTCAGGGAAAATGTGCAAAAGCTTATGGATACGAATATAAATGCAAAAATATCAAAATGCACCCTTAAATTCTAAGGAGGATAAGAATTGCAAAAACAGGATGTTTCTATGAAACTGGTGAGCAGTCAGTCGGACGGAGATAAAAAAGAATCCACCGAGCTGCTTTCCAGAGCAATATATGAAAAGACCCCCAGCGGATACAAGCTGACCTATGATGAGTCCGAGGCTACCGGATATGAGGGAAGTACCACAACTATCGAGCTTTTTGAGGGTAAAAAAGTTGTGATGTGCCGCACAGGATCGGTAAGCTCTAATCTGATAGTTGAGCTTGGAACAAAGCACCATTGCGTTTACGGTACACCGTACGGAGAGTTTATGGTTGGTGTAAATGCAAAGTCCATTGATTCCGAGCTGGACGAAAAGGGCGGAAAGCTGGATTTTAAATATGTTATAGACGTCAATTCCAGTTACGTGGGAGATTTTGACGTTTATATTGAAGTAAAAAGTTAAACACAGAGAGGACGAAAAAGATGATAAATCTTGTTAATGATGCGTTTATGCAGGTGAAGGAGCTTGTTATGACCGCACTGGGAGAACTGGTGGCGGAGGGGACTTTCCCTGAGGAGCCTATCCCTGCTTTTATTTCCGAGATACCCGCTGACCCTAAAAACGGCGATGTGTCTACCAATGCGGCAATGGTATGTGCAAGACCTTTCAGAAACAATCCAAGGGCTATTGCACAGAGTATTGTTGAAAAGATAAGGCTGGAAGGATCCTGCTTTGAAAGATGTGAGGTGGCAGGTCCGGGATTTATCAACTTTTTCTATTCCCCTCTGTGGTATGCCCAGGTGCTCAAAGCCGTGCTTGAGGAAAAGGAAAGTTACGGAAAGACCGATATGGGCAGGGGCAAGAGAGTGCTTGTTGAGTTCGTTTCGGCAAACCCCACAGGTCCTATGCATATAGGAAACGCCAGAGGCGGCGCCATCGGAGACTGTCTTGCGGCGGTGCTTGAAAAGGCAGGTTATCAGGTCGAAAGAGAGTTTTATGTGAACGATGCGGGCAACCAGATAGAAAAGTTCGGAAAGTCGCTTTCGCTGCGCTATATGCAGATACTAAGCGATGCTGGACAATCTGTTGCGGCAAAGGGTCTTTCCGTTGAGGATTTCTGCAAAGAGATATACGGAGAAAATGGAAGCACCGAGCAGTTCCCTATGCCGGAGGACGTTTATCTGGGAATGGATATAATTGCCCATGCAAAGAATTTTTATGATAAATACGGAAATAGTGCAGGAGAAATGTCCGAGGAGGATAGACGCAAGGCGCTTGTTGATTTCGCACTTCCGATAAATATTGAGGGACTTCACAAAGACCTTGAAAAATACCGCATTACTTATGATACCTGGTTCAGGGAGAGCACGCTGCACAACGACGGCTCTGTCAGGGACATAATCGAAAAGCTCAAGGCAAGCGGCCATACCTACGAAAAGGACGGTGCACTGTGGTTCAGGACCACCGATTTCGGCGATGAAAAGGACAGGGTGCTGGTGCGTGAAAACGGTATCCCGACTTATCTTGTTCCGGATATTGCATACCATTACAACAAGCTTGCGGTAAGAAAGTTTGATAAGGCTGTTGATATTTTCGGCGCCGATCACCACGGCTATATCCCAAGGATAAAGGCATCTATGACAGCGCTTGGGGTTGACGAAAAGAAGCTGGATATAGTTATTATGCAGATGGTAAGGCTGGTAAAGAACGGTGAGGCTTACAAGCTTTCAAAGCGTTCGGGCAAGGCTATAACTCTTAACACTCTGCTTGATGAGATACCGATAGATGCGGCAAGATTTTTCTTTAATCTGCGTGAGCCTAATTCCCAGTTTGACTTTGACCTTGACCTTGCAGTTTCCCAGTCAAGTCAGAACCCGGTGTACTATGTTCAGTATGCACACGCAAGGATCTGCTCGGTCATCAAAAAGCTTTCAGAGGAAGGCATAGCGGTCAAGCCATTTGATGAGCGCTGTGCAAAGCTGCTTGAAAGTGCCGAGGAAAAGGAGATAATCAAGCTGCTGGCTAATCTGCCAAATGTTATAAACGACAGCGCAAGGAATTACGATCCTGCCAAGGTCACAAAGTATGCTATCGACCTTGCAACGTTGTTCCATAAGTTCTATAATTCCTGCCGTATCAAAGGGGAGCAGGAGGAGCTTATGCAGGCAAGGCTCTCCCTTTCACTGGCTGTTAAACAGGTGATCGCAAATATTCTTGATATGCTCAAGATAACCTGCCCAGAGTCCATGTGATGAAAATGATAAGGAGTATTCTGGATTCAATGACCGCAGTACGCTGGGTGCTGCTGGTCATTGAGGTTTTACTGACAGTATGGTTTGTTGCGGCTTTCCCCTTTGGCAATGCGGGAACGGTGATAGGCGGCATAATGTGCTTGTTTCTTGCCGCTGTTACCTTGGAATGGAACGGGATAGTTCGGTTCGCAAAAGACTTATGCAAAACAGGAACGGGCAAGGCGATAGTAATTTCGGTCGTGGTGATAGCGGCGGTCATGGTGCTGTATTTTGCAATGCTTTCGGTGATGATGCTGAGAAGTATTTACAATAAGCCCGATAAGCCAAACGTCGTGGTGGTTCTCGGCTGCCAGGTGAGAGGTGACAGACCCTCAAAGATGCTGCGCAGGCGGCTTGATGCAGCAGTTGAGCTGCTGGAAAAATACCCGGATGTGAAGTGCGTAGTTTCAGGAGGACAAGGAAGCGATGAAAAGATATCCGAGGCGCAGTGCATGAGAGATTATCTTGTTGAGGAAGGGATAGCGGCGGATCGGATAATAATGGAGGACAAGTCCACGACAACATTTGAAAACCTCAAATTCTCCCTTGAAAAACTGGATGAGCGTGGGATAAGCCGTGATATAACCATAGTGACCGACGGCTACCACCAGTACCGTGCAAGCCTTATCGCAAAGGAACAGGGCGCAGGGGAGGTCACATCATACAGCGCAGATACCGAGTTCAGACACGTTGCATCACATTGGGTGCGAGAGTGGTTTGCGCTTACTAAGTTCTTTATTTTTGGAAGCTGATGGTGAAATGGAGATAAGACGATTAAGGCACCAGGATGCCGATGAGGTCGCACAGCTTATCGCACACACGCTGAGGATAAGCAACAGCAGGGATTATCCCGAAGAATACATTCAGGTGAATATTGATACACATTCGGCTGAGGCCATTCTTGAAAGGGCGGAGCATGGGCATTTTTATGTTGCCTGTGACGGCGAAAGGATAATCGGCTGCGGCTGCATCGCATCTTACTGGGGGAGCGTTACAGAAAGTATCTTGCTGACGATTTTTGTTCTTCCCGAATATCAGGGCAATGGTGTTGGGAGAAAAATTATTGAAACGCTTGAGCAGGATGAGTTCTTTTTCAGGGCAAAGCGCATAGAGATTCCTGCTTCACTTACTGCTGTGGATTTTTACAGGAAAATGGGCTACGATTTTAAAAACGGTGTTGAACAGCCTGAGGACGGACTGCTTTACAGGCTTGAAAAGTTCAGATGAAAATAAAAGAGCTGCTGTACGTTTTTTTTGTACAGCAGCCTTTCTTGTTATATGCGATTTTTACTGTTCTTTTGCGTTGTTGATAGCCGAAAGCAGCGCTCTTATCGAAGAAACGATGATGTCGGAGTGTCTTCCTGCGCCCCAGTATGTCTTACCGTCCTTGGAGATAGAAACGTAGGAAACAGCCTCGGAGTTTGTCTTTCTCTCGATAGCGTGCTCCTGGTAGGTCTCAAGTGTGAACTCAAAGCCGATAGCCTTGCGAAGAGCATTTGCCACAGCGTCAAGACGTCCGTTGCCCTCACCCTCGTAAACCTGCGCTTCGCTGCCGCCCACTGATGCAGTCACCTTTGCGCTTATCCTGTCGCCCTCAAGCTGGGTGTAATGCTCCTGCGTAGCGTTGACATAGGTCGCTTTGTTAAGATATTCTTTCTTGAAGATGTCGTAGACTTCATCAGGTTTAAGCTCCTTGTGCAGATGATCCGAAACGCTCTTGACCTTATAGCCGAAGTCCTCACGCATTTTCTTAGGCAGATCGTAGCCGAACTGTGTCTGAAGGATAAATCCTATGCCGCCCTTGCCCGACTGTGAGTTGATACGGATAACGTCTGCGTCGTACTCTCTGCCCACATCGTGTGGGTCGATGGGCAGGTAAGGAACTGTCCACTGGTCGATATTTTTTTCCTTGCGCCAGCTCATACCCTTTGCGATAGCGTCCTGGTGCGAACCGGAGAATGCGGCAAACACAAGCGCACCGGAGTACGGGCTTCTTGGGCTGACATTCATTCTTGTGACTCTCTCGTAAAGCTCAACAAGCGTAGGCATATCGCTGAAATCAAGCATGGGGTCAACGCCCTGTGAAAACATATTCATAGCAACAGTTACAATATCTGCATTACCTGTTCTTTCGCCGTTTCCAAAGCAGGTACCCTCAATTCTGTCCGCACCTGCAAGCAGTCCCATTTCGCAGTCGGCAACAGCACAGCCTCTGTCGTTGTGGGGGTGAAGTGAAACGATAAGGTTCTCTCTGTTGTGCATAGCCTTGCACATATATTCTATCTGCTGTGCATAAACGTGAGGCATAGATACCTCCACCGTTACAGGCAGATTGATTATCACCTTGTCGTCGGGTGTTGGTTTCCAAATGTCGATCACGGCGTTGCAGATATCTCTTGCAAACTCCATTTCGGTCCCGGTAAAGCTTTCGGGGGAGTATTCAAATCTGAAGTTGGATTCGCCTTTGTATTTTTCTCTGTACTGATTAAGCAGCTCTGCGCCGTCGGTAGCGATCTTGATGATCTCTTCCTTGCTCTTTCTGAACACCTGCTCTCTTTGAGCCACAGAGGTAGAATTGTAAAGGTGAACGATAGCATTTTTAACACCCCTGAGCGCCTCAAAGGTCTTTTTGATGATATGCTCTCTTGACTGAGTGAGCACCTGTATGGTAACATCGTCCGGTATAAGACCCTGCTCGATAAGTGTGCGGCAGAACTCATATTCTGTTTCCGATGCGGCAGGGAAGCCTATCTCGATCTCTTTGAATCCTATCTTTACAAGATGCTTGAAAAATTCCAGCTTTTCTTCCAGGCTCATAGGTATAACAAGCGCCTGGTTTCCGTCACGCAGATCTACCGAGCACCATACAGGCGCCTTGTCAACGTGATCTTTCTTTGTCCATTCCATACATTTTTCAGGCGGGAGAAAATATCCCACTGAATACTTTTTGTAGTTTTCCATACCAACAATTCCTTTCTCTTTTTTGATTTAAAATCGTTTGTACGGGGAAATAAAAAATCGCCTTCCCCCGAAAACAGGAGAGACGAGATTACCCGTGATACCACTCTCATTCGCATACAGCTCACACTGTACGCCTCAGCCACATCAAAACAATGTGCTTTCCTTTTAACGGCGGAACCCCGGAAGCGACTACTTTATATTCACCGCTTCTGCTCAAGGATGAGCTATTACAGACCGTACACGCTGTCTTACACCCGCCGGCAGCTCTCTTTGCAGTACATATCTGCTTTTCTTCCTATCAAAGCATTTTAAATATACAATATTTTGAATACACAATAATTATACCCTTCCCCCGTCACCTTGTCAAGCATTTTACGAAATTTAACATTTTGTTTATATATCCCCGTGCAGCATTACACCGCCGCAGGGTGTAAACGTTGACAGGAGAATATATTTGTTATATAATAACTGTGTATGTTTATATAGTGATGCAGATGAGGAAGCGAAAGTAATGAAGTTGTTTGGTAAGAAAAATAGAGTGTTGACAATTATTGGTGCTGTATTAGTCATAGCATTGACAGCATCGCTGGCATTTTATGCTGTACACGGTGTACTGCGCAGGTCTGCAAGACAAAAGGCGTATGATGTCAAACCTATCACAGATCAGCAGATACAGACGATAATAGACAACTCCAAAGCGGATAAGCTTATGATAGTGGCGCATCCGGATGATGATGTTATCTGGGGAGGGGCGCATCTTATGGATGGCGACTACTACGTTGTGTGCATAACAAACGGAAGGAATGACACCAGAAAAGCAGAGTTTGAAAAAATGCTTGAAAAGTCAGGCAACAGCGGTATCATTCTTGAATATCCCGATAAAGTGCTTGGTGAGCGTGATGATTGGACATATGTCTGGGATAAGATAAACAGCGACCTTGAAAGAATAATGAGCTGTAAGAAATGGGAGCTTATAGTTACCCATAACAAAGCAGGCGAATACGGACATCAGCACCACAAGTATTGCCACACCATAGTTACACAGATATATGACAAACTTTCCATAAGTCAGCCTCTTTATAATTTCGGAGCATACTATTCCCTGAAAAAACTTCCCGACCATGAGAACGAAATGACAAAGGTCAGCCGGGAGCGCTTTGAGTATAAGGACGAACTTGTAAAGGTGTATGAATCCCAGGAGAGCACAGTAAAAAAACTGTGGCACATGGGGCCTTATGAGATGTGGACACAGTACGAAGCGCACAGTGAAGATATAAACAACAAAAAATGATCCTTGAAACAGAGGTAATGAAATGAAGCTGAACAAGAAAAACTATATACATATTCTCATTCTTATGGGAATGTATCTGTTGATGGTGCTTTATATAACCAGATTCACAAATGCATATGGCTCCACCCTCGACTGGGGAGCACAGCATTTTGCTATCCCGGATAATTTCAGGCGGTCCTTTTATGATTCGGGCGAGTTTTTCCCCAGCTTTCTTTTTAATCTGGGTGCAGGTGAAAATATATACAATCTGTCCTATTATGGGCTTTTTTCACCATTGATCCTGCTTTCCTATCTTTTCCCCTTCATACCAATGCATATTTATATCCAGATCATATCTATCCTCGGAGTATGCGTAAGCATATTTCTTTTCTACCGCTGGGTCAACAGAAAATTCGGCGCATCAACAGCCTTTGTGCTCACGGTCCTGTTTGAGTTTTCATCGGGCTATTCTCTGCACAGCCACAGACATATTATGTTTGTCAGCTATATGCCGTTTCTTATACTTGCATTTGGGGCTGTGGAGGATTATTTTCAGGGCAAGCGCAAGTTCTCCCTGGTTATTTATACTTTTTTGTGTATCATGTGCTGCTACTTCTTCGGTGTTGCAGCCCTGGCGGCTATTGTGGTATACGCAGTTTACGAATATCTGCGGATCACCGAAAAAGTCACCTTCAGGGATCTTTTAAAAAAAGGTTCTCACTTTGCAGGCAGAATAATAACTGCGGTGCTTATGGCAGGCATCCTTTTATTGCCAACGCTGCACTGTATGTTCAGCGGCCGTGATGCAGGCAATTCAAAGATCGACCTATCAAGTCTTATCCCAAAAGCCAACATCGGATTTTTCTGCTATGACAGCTACGGAATGGGTCTGACTGTAATTGCCATTATCGCCATATTGAATGCAGTTATCTCAAAAAATAAAAAACACACACGTTTTCTTGGTATTACCATGCTGGTGCTTATGTTACTGCCCGTGTTCCTTCTTGTTATCAACGGGGGACTGTATGTGGATGCAAAGGTGCTTATCCCCTTTGTGCCTGTTTGCCTGCTTCTTGTGGGAAGACTTTTGGAGCAGATGTCTGACAAAAGTTTTAACTGTGTATGGTGTCTTGCTGTTACAGCTGCCCTTGTTGCACTTGCTGCAATATTCGGACAAAGCGGTGATTATAACGGTGTAAATGACCGGATAATCAAGGCAGCGGTGCTGGATCTGGGGGTAATGCTTGTTTTAGGCGTGGTGTCTGTAAAACTTAAAAAGAAGTTTGTTTTTTACGGAGCGCTGGCAGCAGTTGCGGTTGTTACAGGTGTTACAGTCAACAGCAACGACTCTCTTGTTAAGAACAAAGAACTTGATACCTGGTTCTCGCAGGATATGTACGATCTTGCCGACACCATAAGCCGGGACGATAAACAAGTCCGGACCGCAAATCTTATAAACCGTGACGATACGGTAAACTATGTCTACAATAACGATTATCTTGTAAGCAATATCTATTCCTCCCTGCATAACAGAAAATATAATGATTTTTACTTTAATCACATATATAATGAAAACGAGTTCAGAAATCCTGCCCTGACCACCCAGTCCCAGAGCCTGCTGTATCAGATATATATGGGGCAGAAATACCTTATCACAGACGACAGCAAGGCGCTTCCTTCACATGAGTATAAAAAGATAAAACAGTCCGGTGAGCTTTCACTTTATGAGTGTGAAAAAGTCTTTCCCATAGGATACAGCACCTCTGCCGTTCTTAGTGAAGAGGCATTTTCAAATATGGATTATCCCCGATCTCTGTGTGCCGTTATGAATAATATAATCGTTCCACAGGGCGGTAAGGACAGTTATGAATGTAATATGATCACTTCTTTCCCATCCTTTGAGCTTCCCGGCAGAACGGGTATCAGCAGATCCGGCAGCGGATATGAGATAAGGCTGGAAAAGACCGACGAGTTTACGGTTGAGCTTCCTCAGAAGGTAAGCGCAGATAAGCTTTTGCTGGTAACTATGGATATTGACAATGATATGTCCGGCAAAGGGCTTTCCTCAGACGATGCAAAGATTTTTATAAACGGTATTAAAAATAATCTTACTGATCCAAGCTGGAAATACTATAATAACAATAAGACCTTCAGATTTGTCGTATCCTCAACGGACGGAAAGGATATTGAAACACTTAAACTGAAATTTATGAGAGGCAACTACGATGTCAAAAACATAAAGTGCTATGTTATGGATATAAGCAATTTTATGCAGGTGGACGAATTTGTTTTTGACAAACAAAAGACCAAGGGCGATAATATAGTTGGAAGCATAGACGTTTCAAACGACGGATATTTCAAGCTGTCTGTTCCCTATGCCGAAGGGTTTACCGCTTATGTTGACGGAAAAGAAACACAGGTGGAGTGTGTGGATACTGCATTTGTGGGATTTGCCATTACAAAAGGTCACCATGATATCAAAATAACCTTTACCGCACCCTTGAAAAAAGCAGGGCTTCTTATGTCTGCATCAGGCGTGGCTGTGCTGTTTGTGCTTATGGTTATTGAGTTTATAAGCAAAAAGAGAAAGAATAATACATCAAAAAAGGATGTGTGATATTTGGACTTTAACATTAGCAGGGTGAGCGGCTTTTTAAATGGTTTGAGTTATGATGCTTACGAATATATGGGCGCACATCTTTGCGGCGAAGGTGTGCATTTTGCCACATATGCTCCAAACGCTGAAAATGTCAGAGTTATGCTCAACGGTGATCTTTACAATATGCAGCGTGATGATAAGGGCGTGTGGACTGCCCTGTGCAGAGGTGCAAAGCAGGGGGACGTATATCAGTATGTTATCACCACCGGGACCTTTGAACAGCAGTATCGCTCAGACCCCTTTGCCTTTTACAGCGAACTCCGCCCGAAGAATGCTTCCATAGTTTATGATATGAATAATTATAACTGGAACGATGAGGGCTGGATTAAACAGCGTGATAAAAGCTACGAGCGCCCTGTAAATATATATGAGGTGCACTTTGGCAGCTGGAAGATCAAAGAGGGAATGCAGGATGCACAGAGATTTTATTCTTACTATGAACTGGCGGACCTGCTTATCCCTTACGTGAAGGAGATGGGTTATACCCACATTGAGCTGCTGCCTATGACCGAGCATCCTTTTGACGGTTCCTGGGGATACCAGGTAACAGGGTATTTTTCCGCCACATCACGATACGGTGATCCCAACGGATTGAAATTTTTTATCGACCGCTGCCACACCCAGGGCATCGGCGTTATCCTGGATTTTGTCCCTGTGCATTTTGCAAGGGATTCCTTTGCTTTGCATATGTATGACGGGGGCTGTGTTTTTGAAAACCGGGATCCTATGATGCGTTACAGCCAGTGGAACACAGTGCTTTTTGATTATTCAAAGCCCCATGTGCTGAGTTTTATTAAATCTGCGCTGAATTTCTGGATCGACAAGTATCACGTTGACGGCATAAGGTATGATGCTGTGGCAAATCTTATATATCAGCAAGGCAGACAGGATATGCCATACAACGACAGCGGACTTTGGTTTTTGCGTGATACAAATTATACGATGCAAAGGCTCCACCCGGATGTTATGCTGTTTGCGGAGGACTCCACAAGCTATGAAAAGGTTACGGCACCTGTGGAATACGGCGGATTGGGATTTGATTATAAGTGGGATCTGGGCTTTATGAATGATACCTTGGACTATATTAAAACTCCTGCTGCTCAAAGACAAAAACAGCACCATAAAATGACCTTCTCCATGGGTTATTTTTACAGCAATCTGCATATACTCCCTTATTCCCACGACGAGGTGGTACACGGGAAAAAAACTATTCTTGACAAAGCCTTTGGCAATCAGGAGGAAAAAATGGCGACCATAAGGGCGCTTTATATGTGGCAGATGACACACCCGGGAAAAAAGCTGAATTTTATGGGAAACGAGCTTGGTGAATATACTGAATGGCGTGAGGAAAAGGAACTCGGCTGGAATATCCTTTCCTATCCTGCTCACGATTCTCTGCACCGGTATATAAAAAGGCTCAATCAGATATACCTGACCGAGCCTGCGCTTTATAAATTCGATTACAATGCTGCGTCCTTCCGCTGGGTGGATGCGGACAATGCTGGAAGGTGTATTTTTGCGTTTCAGCGAAATGACCTTAACGGACATTACATATACTGTGTTTTCAACTTTTCTGCAAGCAGACAGAGCTATGTGCTCAATGTACATATGAACGGGGAATATGAAGAACTGCTCAATTCAGACCGTGACATTTACAGCGGTTCAAACTGTCTTAATGAGCACTGTACCGCAAACGGATACAAGCTTAATATCTCCCTTGCGCCATTGTCTGCTGTGATGCTCAGAAAAAAAGACTAAAGCAGATCGGAAGGCTCAAAAGCAATCTGTGCACCGTCACGTATAAGCTCCGCCTGCCCACGGTATCTCTCCACGTCTGCCTGATGGGGAGGTATGACGAAAACATCTGTGCCTGCCGTAAGGGCGTGGGAAACCGTGTTAAGACAGCCGCTTTTTGATGATGCTTCCACCACAAGGAGCTTTGAGCTCAGCGCAGCGATCAGTCTGTTTCTCTGTGTAAAATTTGTTCGCACAGGCTTTGAATACGGCGGATACTCCGAGATCACCGCACCGGATGCGGCGATCTCTTTTTGTATTTCAGCACTGCCGTAAGGATAATCAAAGCCTATCCCGCAGCCAAGTACCGCTATGGTCTTTGACCCCTCCCGGATACAGTTCAGATGGGCACACCTGTCTATGCCCGGAGCAAAACCGCTTATTATTACTCTTTTGTTTCGTGCAAGCTCTTTTGAGAAAGTGGTGCAGATCCTGATTGAATAATCGCTTGGATGCCTTGCACCGATGATCCCCACAGGATCACGTGATAAAAGCACTTGTGGATCACCTTTTACATATAAAACTATCGGCGCAGTTACAGCGTCTAAGGCATGGGGATATGATATGTCTGTTGCAGCTATCGGCTGGATACCGCTTTTACTGCAGCTTTCCAGTATCTTTTCAGCCATGCCGGATGTGACTTTCCTAAGGGCTGATCCCCTCTGACGGGCATGGTCCAGAGCTTTTTGTGCGCTGGCATACTTTTTAAACAGCTCTTTGAAAAGCTGCTCCTTGCCTCTGAATGCTTCGGAACATTCTATCCATTTTATTATGTCCTCCGACATTTTCCCGGCCTCCTTCCGTGCATTTTCCATATTTTGATGATAACATATTTTAATTGCATTTTCAACCGTCTCCGGGCTTGCATTATTGCACAAGCAGATCGGGCTTTATTTGTTAAAGTATACAAAAGTTCGGCCGCTCACAAAAAAGTTGTGTACTATCACTGTATAATGTGATACAATGTACTTGTAGTTGTATCTCTTTTCCGAAAGGCGGTGTTTCAAATGCTTGAAAAGCTGAAAGAAAAGTATAAAAAGATACGTTGGACAAGGACTTTGTGCCGAAGAACAGGACTTATACTTGCTGCTTCTTTGATCTTTATCCTTGCTTTGACGACCCACCCTGTGAAAAAGAGCTCAAGTACAGACGACTCATCAAGTTCATCTGAAAGCAGCGCATCATCTGCTGCGGAAAAGAAAAGCTATGAGACCAAATACGAAAAAATTGAAAACGACAAGGTGAATAATACCGGTTTGCTTGTGCTTGATAACAAGGACCATTCCTATACCGCAAATGCTCAGGACCTTGTTCCTATTTATTCATATCTGTTTAATGCAAACGGAGAACAGGTAATGACCACCAGCAGCATGAACGTTTCGGGAAATAAGGATATGTTCGCCCATTTGAATTCCATGATAAGCGATTTTGCTGCGGCTACCTCACTTCGTACTATAATGGTCACAAATTCCACTTACCTGCTGGAGGGAAGGGTATACAAAACCCAGTATGATATCCCTAAACAGCAAGATCAGCAGGACAACGCTAAAAAGGAAGAGAAAGCTGAAAGCGGCAATACCCCCTCATCCGCAGGTTGTTATGAGCACCTTACGGGACTTGCGGTCGATCTTCATCTTTATGAAAAGGACAAGGGAACCTATCCTGAGTTTACCGGTGAGGGCAAGTATGCCTGGATAAATGAAAACTGCTGGAAATATGGATTTGTACTGAGATACCCCGGCGAAAAACAAAGTGTGACCGGTGTTGAGGGTAAGAAAAACCATTACCGCTACGTGGGTCAGGCTTATGCCAAGGTAATGCATGATAACGATCTTGTGCTGGAGGAGCTTTACGAATTTCTGGATAAGTATACATATGAAGATCCGCTTTTGATAACCACATCCGACGGTAAAGAAAGAATGATATACAGCGCAGCGCTTGATAAAGAAAACTCTGAAACTACAATACCCACCCCGGAGCTGTCCAGATCGGACTTTGGATATGAGATAACCGGAAACGGCAGCGGCAGAGTATATATCTGTGCTGATGTGGGAATAAGCGAGGCACCGCCTGCACAGGACTCTTCAAACGCACAGTCTTAGAGTGAGAAAACACAATAGATGACATAGTAAAGACCAATTACCTCCGCCCCCGGGTGGGGGTGATTTTTGTTTTGTAAGCGAAATATTGTCTTATCCGTGCCCCGAGGATCAATGGCGGGGCTTTGCGGCTTATTTACCAGCTGTACATAAATTTGTACAGCTGTTTTTGTGTCCCTTTTCAGGCATATGACATACAATATACAAAATAACGTCTGTTTTGACGGACGAAACAGGAGGATATGGTATGTCGGAAAAATACTTTCTTGGCTCAATGACACCCGGTGGTTTTGTAACACAGTTCGGAGAATATGTTAACTCTGACAGCTTCTATACTTATGTTCTGAAAGGCGCAGCGGGAACAGGAAAGTCCTCGCTTATGAAAAAGATCGCAGACAGATTTGAAGAAAGTGAAAATGTTACCCGTTATTACTGCTCATCTGATCCGGATTCACTTGACGGTGTGGTGCTGCACAGTTCAAAGGCGGTCATAGTTGATGGTACCGCTCCCCACACCTTTGACCCTGTATATCCCGGTTCCTGCCAGAGGGTGGTCGACCTGGGGAGCTGCTGGGACAACAGTATGCTCAAGGATAAAAAGGAAGATATAGTCGGTGCCATAAGAAAACACAAAGAGCTTATGTCCTGCGGTGCAAAATACACCGCTGCTCTTGGAAAAATATGCGAGGATACATTCTGCTGTGCAGAGCAGTGCCTTGATAAGCAAAAGCTGGATGGCTTTTGTAAACGCTTTTGCAAAAAAGTTTTCGGCAAAAGCCGTGGTTATCGGGGAAGGAGCTTTACACGCTGCCTTAGCGCAATGACACGCTACGGGTATTATACTTTCAGCGAAACCCTGGATAACTACCTTGATGTGTATTATTTGTGCAACGATATTTTTGCCGCCTCGAATATCCTTATTTCAGCTGTTGCAGGGTATGCGGTGCAAAAGGGGTACGATGTAAAGCTGTCCCCATGTATGCTTTTTGGGAACAAGCTATATGAGCATCTTCTCATTGACGAGATAGGTGTAGCTTTGGTTTCTGCAAGCCCGCTAAACGGACTTGAAGCAGCCGGAAAGAGGATAAATATGTCAAGATTCTATCAAAAGACCCTGTGGCAGGAAAACAAAGATCGGCTGAAACAAAACGCTGCATTGATGCGAACTCTGAAAGATGCCGCCGGACAGATGATGGATAAGGCAAAGCAGCAGCACGATGTTATAGAAAGATACTATATAAATGCAATGGATTTTAATGCTGTTGAGAAAATATGCGAGAAAATTTCCGGGGAAATATCAGCAAAATAAAAAAATGTGAGAGCAGCCTAAGGGCAGTGATTATATAGAAGCCTTATGAATTTTTTTGAGGAACATCTTTTTATTGCGAAGGACTGTTTCCTAACCGTATTTCTTGACCATAACTATTTTTAAACCCCGATGAATAAAACCATCGGGGTTTAAAAATCATTAAGAGTTTTAGGAGAAGGGCGCACCGGCGTAGCCGGCGCACGAGAATATCCATAGGATATTCTCGGTTGGGGCAGAGAATTGACCAAAAGGTCAATTCTCCGTAGCTAACGGCAAAGCCGTTAGCGAAACCCATTTTGCAAAAGGGTTTTCCCCAAAAAGAGTTTATAATGCTTCTGTATAAGTGCAGTCCATATGCTGCTCTCATGTTTTTAATATCCTTATTTTACAGCTGCCAGTAAAGCGTCAACTTTGTCGGTCTTTTCCCAGGCTACGCCAAGATCCTCACGTCCCATGTGTCCGTAAGCGGCAAGCGCCTTGTACTGCGGTTTGCGAAGATCAAGCATATCAATAATTGCTGATGGGCGCAGGTCAAAGACTTTGTTTACAGCCTCCGAGAGCTTTTCATCGCTGACCTTTCCCGTGCCAAAGCTGTCAACCATTATTGAAACCGGACGTGCTACCCCGATAGCGTATGCTATCTCTACTTCACATTTATCTGCAAGACCTGCGGCAACGATGTTCTTTGCAACATATCTTGCAGCGTAGGTAGCCGAGCGGTCTACCTTTGTGGGATCCTTGCCCGAAAATGCTCCGCCGCCGTGGCGTGCATATCCGCCGTAGGTATCAACGATTATCTTTCGTCCTGTAAGTCCGCTGTCGCCCTGAGGTCCGCCCACAACAAAGCGTCCTGTGGGATTGATGAAATATTTTGTGTCTACAAGCAGCTCCCCGGGGATAACAGGCTTTATAACGTTTTGTATAATATCCTCTCTTATCTGTTCCAAAGAAGCACCCTCATCGTGCTGCGAGGATATCACCACCGTGTCCACTCTTACAGGCTTGCCGTCAACATATTCTACCGTAACCTGAGTTTTTCCGTCGGGACGCAGATAACCAAGTGTTCCGTTCTTTCTCACCTCTGTGAGCCTGAGAGCAAGTTTGTGTGCAAGCGATATGGGCATTGGCATAAGCTCCGCAGTTTCGTTGCAGGCATATCCGAACATTATTCCCTGATCGCCTGCGCCGGTGTCGTTTTCTCCTTTATCTCTGCCCTCAAGTGCGCTGTCCACCCCCATAGCAATGTCAGGGGACTGTTTGTCTATTGTGGTGATGACCGCACAGGTGTTGCAGTCAAATCCGAGCTTTGCATCGTTATATCCGATCTCGTTTACTGTGTCTCTGACGATCTGAGGAATGTCAACAACAGCCTTTGTGGTTATCTCACCCATGCACATTATCATTCCCGTGGTTGCCACAGTTTCGCAAGCGACCCTTGACATTGGGTCCTGTGCAAGCATAGCATCAAGGATAGCATCTGAAACCTGATCGCATATTTTGTCGGGATGCCCCTGTGTTACCGATTCTGATGTAAAAAGAAATTTAGACATTTGCTTACCTCTTTCTATATGATTAAGATCCGGCTTTTTGCCGTATGAATGGGTCAAAAATAGCCGAAAAAAAGCACTTCGTTTCCGAAATGCTTGAAATACCGACGATTTCCTCATCTCTCGGAAAACTCCGCAGGAATTAGCACCTTGTGTAATAAATACCCAGGTTGCCGGGCTTCATAGGACCTGTCCCTCCGCCACTCTTGATAAGGCTATTTTTTAACAAGGAACATTATACAACATATATCTTTCTTTGTCAACACATTATGCAGTAGGTTTGTAAATTTTTTGTGTCCTTTGAATTGTTATAAAAATGTAAAAGTTATCCCTTGATATTTACATTGTAAATATTATATGTTATAATCAATTGGTGAGAGTGTGCCGATAAGACGGCATACTGTATCAGTTATGCCTATCAAGGAGGAAATAATAATGGTTAGAGCGATAGTCGGTGCTAACTGGGGCGATGAGGGTAAGGGAAAGCTTACCGATATGATGTCTCAGGAGTCTGATATAGTAATCAGGTTTCAGGGCGGTGCAAATGCAGGTCACACAATTGTGAACCATTACGGAAAATTTGCCCTTCATACGCTTCCTTCGGGAGTTTTTTATGACCATACCACAAACATAATAGGCAACGGCGTTGCACTTGACGTTGAAAAGTTTTTCAACGAGGTGAAAGACGTTACTTCCAAGGGCGTACCAATGCCGAAGATACTTATTTCAGACAGGGCACAGATGGTAATGCCGTATCATGTTCTTTTCGACCAGTATGAGGAGGAAAGACTGGGCAAGGCAAGCTTTGGCTCAACAAAATCGGGTATTGCACCCTTTTATTCTGATAAATACGCTAAAATAGGCTTCCAGGTACAGGAGCTTTTCCACGAGGACACTCTGAAGGTGAAGATCGCAAGAGTGCTTGAACAAAAAAACGTTCTTCTGGAGCACCTTTACCATAAGCCGCCTATTGATCCGGATGAGCTTTTTGAAACACTTATGAGATATAAAGAAATGCTTGCACCTTATGTGTGTGACGTTTCCGCATATCTGTGGAAGGCTCTGAAGGAGGGTAAAAATGTCCTTTTGGAAGGTCAGCTGGGATCTTTGAAAGACCCTGACCACGGTATTTACCCTATGGTAACATCCTCTTCCACTCTTGCAGCTTACGGCGCTATCGGTGCAGGGCTTCCGCCTTATGAGATAAAGACTATCGTTACGGTAGTAAAGGCGTATTCGTCTGCTGTGGGTGCAGGTGCATTTGTTTCCGAGATCTTCGGAGATGAGGCTGAGGAGCTGAGAAAAAGAGGCGGTGACGGCGGAGAGTACGGTGCAACCACTCACAGACCAAGAAGAATGGGCTGGTTCGACTGCGTTGCCACAAAGTACGGCTGCCGTATACAAGGCACAACAGATGTTGCCTTTACGGTCATCGACGTTCTGGGATATCTTGATAAGATCCCTGTTTGCGTGGGATATGAGTATGAGGGTAAGATCCTTGACAATTTCCCCACCACGCAGATACTTGAAAAGTGCAAGCCTGTTCTTGAGGTCCTTGACGGCTGGAAGACTGATATCAGGGGCATAAAGAAGTATGAGGACCTGCCTCAGAACTGTAAGAAATATATCGAGTTCGTTGAGGAGCATATAGGCTTCCCGATCACAATGGTATCCAACGGACCGTCAAGAGAGGATATTATTTACAGGGAAAGCAAACTTAAATAAGATCATAGAAAGAGCATCGCCGTTAAGGGCTGTGCTTATATAGAAGTATTGTGACATTGTGTTTCTGAGGGGCACGCCCTCTCTTGCAGGGCGTCCCCTCTTCCAAAACAGTCCACCAGACTGTTTTGGAATTCACCCCTTGCGGAGCGCACGATGTATGAGGATTTCGCTCTCTGCGGAGAGCGACGAGGGCGCCGCCCTCGACCGCACGCTATCCGCAGGATAGTGTAGCTTTCTTTTACGAGAAAAAGCTTGACCAAAAA
>Ga0256404_1002405_pt1 | contig 41455 bp, 39 predicted proteins | sample RumenRJG_01DNA_FD_185990 | JGI IMG/M metagenome (GOLD analysis project Ga0256404, IMG submission 185990) | Bovine rumen microbial communities from Lethbridge, Alberta, Canada - RJG_01 | ecosystem: Host-associated > Mammals > Digestive system > Stomach > Rumen | place: Canada: Alberta | collected... | reverse complement strand
GCGGGGCTAGTCAGTCTGTCCGATTATTATGCCGAAAGGCACATGTTGAAGTTGATTTGAACCGCCGTATGCCGAACGGCACGTACGGTGGTGTGAAAGGGTGGAGAAAATCCACCCTATTCGATTGAAACGAATGCGCGTATCGCGTCGCTTATGTTGGACGCGCCTATCACGCGTATGTCTTCATTTTTGCGGACGTTTCTCTCCGGGAGTATGACGGCGTCGTATCCGAGCCTTGCTGCCTCCTGTACTATCTTTTCCGCGTTAGGGACGGATCGAAGATGTCCTGTCAGTCCGACTTCACCAACGGCTACAAGCTTGCGCGGGGATGTCTTTCCCCGGAATGAACTGTAGATCGCAAGAGCGACCGCAAGGTCTGTCGAGGTGCTTCCGGTGTTCATACCGCCTACAACGTTCACATACACATCGTAGTCAAGCAGGTTCAGTCCCGCTTTCTTGTCGAGTACGGCGAGTATCATATTGAGACGGTTCTGGCTTATGCCTATGGCAGTCCTGCGGGCAAAGCCCACATTGGCCTTGGTGACCAGTGCCTGTATCTCAAAGAAGACCGGACGGCTTCCTTCATAGACTGCCGACACCACTGATCCTTCTTCGCTTCCGATGCTTTCGATAAGGCTGCCGCTCAGGTCAGGCACTTCGATCATGCCGTCGGCGGTCATCCTGAATGCCCCTATCTCATCGGTGGTCCCGAAACGGTTCTTGAACGAGCGGACTATGCGGAGGTCCCTGTCGCGCTCGCCGCTGAAGCTGAGCACGGTGTCGACCATGTGCTCCATGGTCTTAGGTCCCGCGAGGTCGCCCGACTTGGTGACGTGAGCCACTATGAAGACCGGTACATCGTTGTTCTTGGCGTAGCGTATGAGCTGGCCCGAACATTCTCTTATCTGCGTAAGACTGCCTGCTACCGAATCCGCCGAGGCCGAAAACATCGTCTGTATAGAATCGATGATGAGAAAGCACGGCTTTATCTCTTCGCAGGCCGCCATGATGTTCTCGATATTTGTCTCCGGATAAATGTAAAGCGAGTCGCTTATCTCGCCGAGCACGCGGTCTGCTCTGAGCTTTACCTGTTCTTCGGATTCCTCTCCGCTCACGTACAGGACGTTGCCGTACTTTCCGGCTATCCTGCCTGCGGCCTGGGCGATGAGGGTGGACTTTCCGATGCCAGGCTCACCTGAGATGAGTGTCAGGGAACCAGGGACTATACCTCCGCCGAGGACTCTGTCGAGCTCTGACAGACCCGAACTGATGCGGCTGTAGTCGTGAGTGCCAACGCTTCCGAGCTTTACCGGACGGGCGGCACTGCCTCCGAGACGGCGCCTTGTATCTGACGCTGCCGGCTCTTCTGTCGGAGCCACTTTATGTTCTACTATCGTGTTCCAGGCACCGCAATACGAGCACTGGCCCTGCCAGGCCGTGTATTCGTTGCCGCACTCGGTGCACATGAAAACTGTCTTGCTCTTCTTTGCCATTATCTTTTCTATTCTGTATCCGTATCGGTGAATTCCACCGTCTTATCACTGTCTTCGTCTGTCTTCTTTGCTGCCGGCTTTCTGACTGTCTCCATCTCGAACCAGAAATCAGAACCCTTGGCTTCTTCGCTCTCAACACCGTACTTGGCGTTGTGGAGGTTCATGATGCTCTTCGCGATCGCGAGGCCGAGGCCTGTTCCTTCTATGCGGCGCGCATGGTTGGCAGATGTACGGTAGTACTTGTCCCATACATGTCCGATCTCTTCTGCCGGTATGCCGACACCGTGGTCTATGCAGTGGAAGGTGACTTTCTTGTTTCCCTTTGTGAGCCTTATGTCCACGTACTTGTTTTCACCTGCGTACTTGACGGCATTGCTCACAAAGTTGGTCATTACCTGCATTATCCTCGTGCGGTCGCCTACGACGTAGGCCGGCTTGCACGGATGGAAGTGTATGTCGAAGCCCTCTGAAGAGGCGAGGACCATGAAACTGTCGTATACATCCTCGGCGGCCTCGACCAGGTCGAAGGTCTCCATATGCATCTCTACATTGTTTGACTGCAGATTGGATACCGAGAGCATGTCCGATACGAGCCTGTTGAGGCGTTCAGTCTCGGTTATTATGACATGCAGGTCCGAGTTGCGCTTTTCAGGATTGTCGCCGGATATGTCGATTATCTTCTCGGCGTAAGAGCGGATCATTGTAAGCGGCGTCTTGAGGTCGTGTGATACGTTCGCGATGATCTCACGCTGGTAGAAGTCCGTCCGCTCCATCTCGTATGACGCCTTGTTGAGGGCGCGCGCAAGCTCTTTGGTCTCAGTGAATCCGGCTCCGTCGAATCTGACGTCGTAATTGCCGTGCGAAAGCTCTTTGGCAGAACGTGTCAGATTGGAGATAGGGGCCGACAGACGCACTGAGAGTGCTATCGCCAGGAAGAGCGATACCAGCAGCACGATGGTCGATATATAGACCAGCAGGTTGCGGAGTATGCGGACCGTGACCTGGTCAGGGTAGAGCGGTGCGATTATGCAGAGTATGCTGTCCGAAACGCCTTCTCCTATATACGAAGCGTAGACAAGGCGCGCATTGCCGCCGGAGTTGTCACGCATGGTCACGGTCGTGCTGTCCATCTCTGACGCGGCGAGCCTTTCTCTTATGCGCTCGGTGTCGCTCTCGAATGTACCGGTATCTTTTACTGTGCGGGTACCGTCATAGATTAGGACCTCACTTCCGGAATTGATCTGGATGTATATACCGTTGGACCCGGCGGTCTGCACCGCGAAGGAATCGAAACCTATGCGGTCGCGGCTGTACTGCGCCTCGAGAGCGGCTGCAGTACTGATGACCTCCTGGGTCCTCGCGCGCTCAAAGTAGCCGCTCAGGAAGAAGTTGGCAAGACCCCAAACTACGACAACAAGAAACAGCGCAAAAACGACGAACGACACGAGTGTCGTCGTCTTGATGCTGTTGGCATCAAACTGAAACCTTCTTTTTTTGTTTGCCTTTTTGCCGCTGTGGTCCGCCATTGGCTGAAGCCTCTCTAGCCTTCGAATTCGAATTTATATCCGACACCTCTCAGGGTCACGATGAACTTTCTGTAAGGGCCGAGACAGTTGCGCAGGTTCTTTACGTGCGTGTCGATAGTCCTGTCATCGCCGAAGAAATCATAGCCCCAGATGTCCTCGAGGAGCTTCTCCCTCGAGAGGGCGATGTTCTTGTTCTGTATCATATAGAAGAGAAGGTCATATTCCTTCGGTGTGAGATCGACGCGGCGGCCGTCCACGGATATGGTGCGTGCTGCCATGTTGACTTCAAGACCTTCGAACTTCTGAACGGCTGAGACGGTGCGCTCCGAGGAGTCCCTGCGGTTGAGGACTGCGTTGACTCTGGCCATGAGCTCCTTAGGACTGAAAGGCTTTACAACGTAGTCGTCTATGCCGAGCTCAAATCCGAAGAGCTTATCGTATTCTTCGCCTCTTGCGGAGAGCATTATGACAGGGATATCCCTGATCTTCTGGATCTCCTTTACAGCGCTGAACCCGTCGAGCTTAGGCATCATAATGTCCATGATGATAAGATCGTAGTCGTTCAGCTTTACCATGCCTATGGCGCTCATGCCGTCGGCTGCTTCTTCGGCCTCGTAACCACTGAATTCTGCGTATTCTCTGATGACCTCGCGGATCTTTTCCTCGTCATCAACGATCAGTATCTTTTTCATCATTTTTCTCCGTTTTTCTGCTGTCTGCCTGTCGGCATAAATATACAAAATAAGTATACCATAGAGCCGGCGCCATAGTGTCATGCAATATGCATACAATATATGGTTGACAATTACCAATACCGGGCGTATAATTTTAAATTTCAGAAATTGTTTGCTTTTTAGTACAAAATGAGATATAATGCAGATGCTAAAAAGGAGAAAAGTGTCCATGTTTGATATCGGCGATCACATTGTATATCCTATGTACGGAGCGGGGATCATAACCGAGATAGTTGAAAAGGACTTCCTCGGGGAAACTCGCACGTATTATAATGTCTCGCTTCCGTATTCACGCATGGAGGCATCTGTTCCTGTGGACAACTGCAAAAAGCTCGGAGTGAGGCCTATCATCGATCCCGTGCGCATCGGTGAAGTCATTACTGTGCTCAAGGGCGATACCGAGAGCATGAACCCCAACTGGAACAAACGGTACCGCGAAAACACCGAGAGGCTGCAGACCGGAGACATTCTCGAGGTGGCGGCGGTAGTAAGAAATCTCGTCAGGACGGACAGAAGAAAACCGCTTTCCACCGGAGAGAAAAAACTCCTCAGCACCGCCAAGCAGATACTTGAGAGCGAACTCATCTACTCGGGCGGATACACAATGGAAGAAGCAGACGAGATGGTCGAATCCAATATTTAAGCGAAGCGCTTAGTGGCCGGATCGGCCATTTGTATTTATAAGGAAGAATGGAAGAAAAGGGGAATACAAAGGCATACGCGATCATCGTGGCAGCAGGCAAGGGCACAAGAATGGGGACTGAGGTGCCTAAGCAGCTGCTTTCTTACGGCGGCTCGACCGTTCTCGAAACGGCAGCCGGCGTTTTTGCGCGCCATCCGCTCATCGACAGGATGATAATCGTAGCGCCGCGCGACGGCTCTCTCGATGAAAGATACAGGGAGATCGCGCGTTCACTCGAAGAGAAGTCCGGTCGCAGCGAAGGCAGCATCCTGATCATAAGAGGAGGCGGAGAAAGGTCGGATTCCGTGATGGCGGGACTCGGCGCGGCAAGCTTCTATGCGGGCGAGGACGGCTGCAGCGCAGATGACGTGATCGTGCTCATACACGACGCGGCAAGACCGGGCGTGAGCGAAGATATAATCACGCGCAACATAGAGGCTATGGAAAGCTGCGAGGCTGTGTGCACAGCGGTGCCGTCGACCGATTCCATACGCATTGTTAACTGCGAAAATACTGAATATATCGACTCTTTGGCATTGAAAGAAACAATAACATATCCTATAATGAACACTGATATTGTCAGGCGCGAGCTGGTCTACAGGGTGCAGACACCGCAGACCTTCAGGCTCTCTGACATAACAGGGGCATACGGGCTTGCCGCATCCGACGGATACACGGCGACAGACGATGCCGCGATAGCCGGTCACGCCGGCATAAAAGTCGCGATCATCGAGGGCTCGGCTGCCAACTCAAAGATAACGACCAAAGAGGATATACATATGGCGACCAGAAGCGGTATCGGATATGATGTCCACAGATTTGTCCCGGAGAGACCGCTCATACTCTGCGGGACCCCGATCCCCAGCAATCTCGGGCTGGACGGCCATTCAGACGCAGATGTAGCAGTACACGCGCTGATGGACGCGCTGCTCGGGGCTGCAGGACTGGGAGATATCGGCAGACATTTTCCGGATACAGACGACAGATATAAAGGTGCGGATTCCATGAAGCTTCTTGAGGAAGTGAAGGGGATGCTGGGCGATGCGCATATAGTGAATGTTGATATAACCATAATCGCGCAGGAGCCTAAGCTGGCGCCGTATATAGATCAAATGAGAGATAATGTAGCAGGTACGCTCGGGATCCCGGCGTCGGCGGTCAATGTGAAGGCCACCACGGAAGAAGGACTCGGGTTTACGGGCAGGCGCGAGGGCATGGCTGCCATGGCGGTTGCCGCAATAGAAGGGAGTATTTAAAAGATGAGATTATCCAAGAACCACCTCAAGACACTTCGTGAGGCACCGGCCGATGCTGTACTTGAGAGCCATAAGCTGCTCGTAAGAGCCAACATGATAAAGCAGGAAGCTGCGGGTATCTATATGTATCCGAAGCTGGGCTGGAGAACAGTAAGAAAAGTTGAGCAGATCGTCCGTGAAGAGATGGACTATATCGACTGCCAGGAGATCTACATGCCGCATGTAAACCCTGCTGAACTCTGGAAAGAGACAGGCAGATGGTATGCTTACGGACCTGAGCTCTGGAGGATCCAGGACCGCAACGGCAACGACTTCATCCTCAACCCTACATGCGAGGAGATCTTCACAGACTTCGTACGCAAGGAGTGGTCTTCGTACAGAGAGCTTCCGTTCTCGCTGTACCACATCCAGTTCAAGTACAGAGACGAGTCCCGTCCTAGATACGGACTTCTGAGAACAAGAGAGTTCATCATGAAGGACGCGTACACATTCGACGCTACAGAGGAAGATCTGCACACTGCATACATGAGACAGTATCACGCATATGAGAAGATCTTCACACGCTGTGACCTCGACTACAGGATCGTAGAGGCAGACAACGGCCCTATCGGCGGAAGCAAGTCCCACGAGTTCTCGGCTCTCTCCGACTGGGGTGAGTCCGACATCCTCTACTGCGACCACTGCGGAATGGCTGCTACAGTCGAAAGAGCTGAGTGCGTAGACGAGAAGCCGGTCGAAGAGGAAATGCTGCCGGTAGAAAAGGTCTTCACACCTGGAACAAAGACTATCGACGACGTATGCGCTTACCTGAAGCTGCCTGTAAAGAAGTCCATCAAGGCTCTCATGTTCACAACATATGACACAGACCTTCAGCCTAAGGACAACGTAGTATGCTTCATCAGAGGAGACAGACAGCTCAACATGATCAAGCTGGTCAACGCCCTCAACATTCCTGAGCACTACATCGAGTTTGCAAACGAAGATATCACAGGACCTATCACAGGATCCGTCGCAGGCTTCACAGGCCCTATGGGACTCAAGAACTGCATCGTAGTAGTAGACTCCGAGCTGGTCGGCACAGTAAACATGTGCGCAGGAGCTAACGAAGAGGATCACCACCTCATCAACGTATGCTACGGCAGAGACTACACAGGCGATATCATCACAGACATCAAGACTCTTCAGGAGGGCGATGCATGTCCGCACTGCGGAAAGCCGGTCAAGTTCAGACGCGGTATCGAGGTCGGCCAGATCTTCAAGCTGGGCCTCAAGTACTCCGAGAGCATGAACGCCACATTCAAGGACGAGAACGGTGTCGATCATCCGTACTGGATGGGCTGCTATGGAATCGGCATCACAAGAACGATGCAGGCTATAGTTGAGCAGCACCACGATGAAAAGGGAATCATCTGGCCGATGTCGGTCGCTCCGTATCACGTCATCGTTACGGTAGTCAAGTCGCACGACGATACACAGATGCAGCTCGCTTATGACATCGAGAAGAAACTCGAGAGCATGGGCGTAGAGGTAATGGTAGACGACCGTGACGAGAGACCTGGAGTCAAGTTCAACGACGCAGATCTGATCGGAATCCCTATCAGGATCACAGTCGGAAAGCTTGCCGGCGAAGGCAAGGTCGAGTACAAGCTGCGCCGCGAGTCTGAGCATGAGACTCTTACAGTCGAAGAGGCTATCGCAAAGGCAAAGGCTCTCGTAGACGAAGAGCGCGACGGAAGATGCTTCTTCTCGAGACTTTCGGAAGAGACACTGAACGCTCACTAGTTGAAACGCGTTACGCAATTATCAGGACACCGCTTTGGCGGTGTCCTTTTAAAATGCTGAGATAGTATTTTAGTCTATATTAAAAAGTTCTTAAAACTGATATACTATCAAAGTTATGAACGTACTGATCGAACTGTTTATCGTATTCTTCAAATTGGGCGCCTTCACCATAGGCGGCGGTATTGCCATGCTTCCGCTTCTGCAGAACACGCTCATAGAAGAAAAGAAATGGTTCACCAAAGAGGAATTCGTTGACATAGTTGCCGTGTGTCAGAGCCTTCCGGGCGTAGTGGCGATCAACATGGCGACATATGTGGGATATAAAAAGAAGGGGCTTATCGGCTCGATAGTGGCGACCTTCGGAGTCACCATCCCGTCCTTCGTCCTCATTCTCATCATAGCAAACGGCATTACCGCTCTTGGCGACAACAGGACCGTGATGGGCGCGATGGCAGGACTCAGGGCTGCGGCTCTCGGTCTGGTGGCTGTCGCGATAATACAGCTGGCTCCGTCGGCCATCAAAAGCATATGGTCGGTGCTTGCTGCGGCGGGAGCGTTCATCCTCATCGGAGTACTGAACGTCAATACGGCTTACGTCATCCTGCTCTTCCTGGTGCTGGGCATTGCAAGCGCTCTCATCGGAGGAAAGAAGACGGCAGCTGCTGCAGAGGCAGCTGAAGCAGGCGGAGCTGATAGCGCTGCGGGCAAAGCCGGAAGCGAAGAAGGAGGTGGCCGAAAGTGATATTCTGGAACCTCTTTATCAGCTTCTTCAAGGTAGGTCTTCTCGGATTCGGAGGAGGACTTGCCATAGTAAGGCTCATCTACGACAGCATACAGCCGTTCATGGATATGAGCAGGGAGACATTCGCAAACATAGTTGCGATCTCGCAGATAACGCCGGGGCCGCTCGCGGTCAACACGGCGACCTACGTGGGCTTTGAGGCTGCGGGGATAGGCGGTTCGGCGGCCGCGACATTCGGCGTCATACTGCCGGCCTTCCTCATAGTCAGCCTGGTCTGCCGCACCATACAGAAGTTCCGCGACAGCAAGATAGTGAACGGCGCTCTTCAGGGCATAAGGCCGGCAACGATGGGCCTCATCGGAGCGGCCGCCGCTACATTGGTAGCTCCCGCCCTCGCCGGCGACGGCCGTCTCGGGACGGGGATCCTCGCGAAGCTCGGAGCCGACACCGCAGGCGGTGTCTTCGGATCGCTCCTGGGGCTTCCGTTCGACGCAGTATCCGTCCTCATACTCATCGCGACGGTCATACTGATCTCAAAGTACAAAAAAAGTCCGTTCCTGGTACTCATCATTATGGGATGCATAGGCGCGGTTCTTGGGGTATAATATTATGATTCTTAATTAGAAAACAGGCAGGAGGAAATATGCAGGTCTATAACACACTCACAAACCGCAAAGAGGAATTTGTACCTATCGAGCCCGGCAAGGTAAGAATGTACGTCTGCGGCCCGACGGTCTACAACTTCTTTCATATAGGAAACGCCAGACCTTTCGTAGTGTTCGACACACTCAGAAGGTACTTCAAGTACAGAGGCTACGAGGTCAAATTCGTGCAGAACTTCACCGACGTTGACGACAAGATCATCAACCGCGCGAAGGAAGAGGGCATCACGGCGCCTGAGGTCTCCGAGAAGTATATCAAGGAGTATTTCAACGACGCAGAGGCTCTGAACGTCATCAAAGCCGACGTCCATCCTAAGGTCTCGGAGCACATCCCTGAGATCATCGAATTCGTGCAGACCCTCATCGACAAGGGCTACGCCTACGAGGCAGACGGCGACGTCTACTACTCGACACGTAAGTTTAAAGAGTACGGCAAGCTGTCCGGCCAGAACATCGACGACCTCGAGAGCGGTGCGCGCATCGCTATCGGCGAGGTGAAGGAAGATCCGCTGGACTTCGCTCTCTGGAAGGCACGCAAGGAAGAATCCGAGATCGCATGGGAGTCGCCATGGGGCATGGGAAGACCGGGCTGGCACATCGAGTGCTCCACAATGGCCAAGAAGCACCTGGGCGAGACTATCGACATACACGGCGGCGGCCAGGACCTCACTTTCCCGCATCATGAGAACGAGATCGCGCAGTCAGAGGCATGCAACGGCGTTCCGTTCGCGCACTACTGGATGCACAACGGATATATAAATGTAGACGGCAAGAAGATGTCGAAGTCGCTCGGCAACTTCTTCACGGTAAGAGACATCCGCGAGCAGTACTCCGGAGACGTCATCAGGTTTTTCCTGCTTTCCGGCCACTACAGAAGCCCTATCAACTTCTCCGACACTCTGATGGAGCAGTCGAAGCAGGGCTACGAGAGGATCGCGACAGCCATCGAGACTCTTGAGTTCCTCATGAAGAACGGCTCTGACGAGGCGATGGAGAATGAGGCAGAGATGCTGGCGGCTCTCGATAAGCACAGAGACAGATTCATCGAGGTAATGGACGACGACCTGAATACAGCTGACGGTATCGCCGCTGTATTTGAGCTGGTATCCGACATCAACCTCGCTGTGAAGGACGGTGCTTCGAAGTCTTACGCAAAGGGCGCTCTCGCAAAGGTGAAGGAGCTCACCGACGTTCTCGGTATCTTCGGTGGAGAGGATGAAGAGGAAGGCCTCGGAGATGACATCCAGGCACTGATCGATGAGAGACAGGCAGCCCGTAAGGAAAAGAACTGGGCCCGCGCTGACGAGATCAGAGACCAGCTGGCAGCAATGGGGATCACGCTCAAGGATACTCCGCAGGGCGTTCAGGTAATTCGCAATTAATCGATGATGCAGCGGGGCGGCGGCAGTCGCTTATGGTGATCGCATATGTGGCCGTGGCTGACGTGGATTAGGCCTTAGTGGACAGTTTGCAGCCTTTGGGCCTAAGACGGCAGCGGTATAATTGTGCAAATTAGGCCGAATCGACGCCGCAGTGCGCATTTGGCCTAATAGCCCTGCAAAAAGGGGCTGCGGATTAGGCCAAATCGACGCCGCAGTGCACATTGGACCTAACAGTCCTGCAAAAAGGGGCTGCAAATTAGGCCGGATCGACGCCGCAGTGCACATTGGGCCTAACAGTCCTGCAAAAAGGGGCTGCGGATTAGGCCGGATCGACGCCGCAGTGTACATTGGGCCTAAAATGCAGCGGAAACTGACGGCAATGTGGCAATGCTGCAATGGCACTCGCGTTTTATAAAATTGTTGAAGGAAAGTAATGAGCAGAGCTGACGTTTTATTCGTAAATATGTGTACTGACATTCTCGAAAATGGCTTCAGTACAGAGGGGATGCCGGTGCGCCCGCACTGGGAGGACGGCACGCCTGCGCACACCATCAAGAATTTCGGTGTGGTCAACAGGTACGATCTTCAGGAGGAATTCCCGGCGCTGACTCTGCGTCCGACGGCTATCAAGCTGGCGACGGACGAGATGCTGTGGATCTGGCAGAAGAAGTCCAACCGTCTGGCAGACCTCAAGGCGCATGTCTGGGATGAATGGGCCGACGAGAACGGGACCATCGGCAAGGCTTACGGCTACCAGATGGCAAAGAAGTACAAGTTCAAGCAGGGCGAGATGGACCAGGTGGACAATGTGCTGTGGTGCCTCAAAAACGACAGGTACAGCCGCCGCATCATGACCAATCTGTACAATTTCGAGGACCTCTCCGAGATGAGGCTCGAGCCTTGCGCGTATTCGATGACCTTCAACGTGAAGGGCGATACGCTGAATGCCATACTCAACCAGAGGTCGCAGGACATCCTGGCGGCCAACAACTGGAACGTTGTTCAGTACGCCATGCTCCTTATGATGATGGCCCAGGTGTCAGACCTTAAGGCGGGCGAGCTCGTGCATGTCATTTCCGACGCGCATATCTATGACCGCCATGTGCCTATCATCAAAGAGCTTATAGCAAGGCCGCAATATCCGGCGCCGAAGGTGACGCTGAATCCGGACGTGAAGAACTTCTATGACTTCACGACCGACGACATCAAGGTCGAGAATTACCAGCACGGCGAGCAGATCCGCAACATACCGGTGGCGATCTAGCGGTAAAGAGAAATAATGGAAAGAGAACATATCAAGAAACTGAATTCGAGTACTCTTGCATACCTCGGGGACGCTGTCTTCGAGGTAATCGTTCGTGAGAAGATAGTTTCGGAAAAACCTGGCGATGTGAGCCGCGCTCACCATACGGCTGTCAGATATGTGTCGGCAGCAGGGCAGGCGCTTGCGGCAAAGAGAATGGTCGCCGAAGGCTTTTTCACGGAAGAAGAGGAACTCATATACAAGAGGGCGCGCAACCACCGCGCGATGTCGAGGCCTCAGCACGCAGACCCGCGTGACTACAAGGCCGCGACCGGCTTCGAAGCCCTGCTGGGCTTCCTCTACCTGTCTGACGACAGGGAGAGGCTGCGCGAGATCGCAGCCGAAGCCGTCCGCATAGTGGACGCGGCCGGCCTGCCGTCCGCGAAATAGCCGTGTGATGTGCCGGCCATATTCATAGCCCGCCGTCCGCGAATAGCCGGGCTGCCGGCAGGTAAACGGCCGGCCCAAATTGATGCAAACGAAACGAAAAAGCCGCGTGCTTCAGAACAACGTATGGCTTCTGGCGCGGTTTTTTTATTTTGTTAGGACTGCGCGCCCGCATATGATAAAATCGAAAAGACTATGAAGACAAGATTTGAAAACAGCAAAGTATTCAATATACATACGGATGATATCCCGTACCTTTCAGTCGGCATGTTCGACAGGCTTGGCGTGCCGAATCTTTACAGCACGCGCTTCACAAGCTATGACGGCGCGAAAGGCGAGGGCGTAAGCGGCATACGCTGCGCGGTCATGAAGACTGACAGGCTCGAAGAGGCTTCGCCTGTGTGCCGCGCCAACAGGGACAGGCTGGCTCATCAGCTGGGTTCGTCCCTTGAGATGGAGCTCGTGACCGACCAGAAGCACACGAACCATGTCTACGTTGCCACAAAGGAGGAGGACCTCGGAGTCGCGACGGTCGGCACTTTCGCACTGCACCGCCAGTATGTGGACGGCATCGTGACCGACATCCCGGGGGCGCTGCTGACTGCCTTCGGAGGGGACTGCCCTCCGGTATACATCATCGATCCGGTCCGCGGAGTCGCGGGTCTGGTCCATGCGGGATGGAAGGGCACTCTCGGAAAGATCCCACAGGTCGCCATCGCGCAGATGACGCTGAGATTCGGCTGCGACCCGGCAGACATGTACGCCGCGATAGGTCCCGGAGTGTGCGCGGACTGCTATGAGATGGGAGACGAGGTCTATGATACCTTCGCCGCGGAGTGGGGCCGTGAAGACGCTGACCGCATCCTGAGACGCTATGCGCCGGGGACAGAGAGCGATGCCTACCGCAGGATAATCGGGACAGGCACAGGCAAGTATCATCTGGACCTCAGGGAGGCGAACCGCCTCACGCTTCTGAGGGCCGGCGTGCCGGAAGACCGTATAGCGGTGTCCGACGTGTGCACGATGTGCAATACGGATGTCTTTTATTCCTACCGGGGCCGCTGCCTCGAGAACGAGCAGGTGGCGATGCTGGTGAATACAGTGAGGTCCGTATGAGTGAGAAAATAAAGTGTGCGATGCTGCAGGGAACATTCTTCATGTTCTTCTGTCTGGCATTCGCTTTCAATACATATTATCTGGGGACCGCGGGCTTTTCGGACAGGGCGACGGGCATACTTATCTCCGTGTCGTGTTCGGCAGGCGGGCTCCTTCAGGCGGCAGCTGGCCGCATGGCCGACCGCAACCCGGTCTTTATCTGGAAGAACCAGGTCATAGTTCTGGCCATTGCGGAGGCAGTGCTTTCGGCGGCGCTTTACTTTACCGGTAAAGGTCTTGCCGCGGGGATCATCTTCGGATGCATGATGGCTCTGTCGCTTCCGATGGTGCCGATGATCAATATGGCGACCTTCTATTACAGCGAGCACGGCGTGCCGGTGGACTACGGCATTGCGCGTGGCACGGGATCGATGTCATTCGCCGTGATGTCGTACATTGCGGGCAAAGCGACCGTCATGTGGGGAAGCCGCATGGTGGCGGTCCTCGCTGTGATATCTGCTGTGGCCATCCTTGCAACAACTTTGAGCATGCCTATGTATAAAACATCGCAGGAGGACGCGGAGAAAAAGCGAGAGGCGGCGCTTGCAAAGCAGATGAATGCTTCGGAGCGCATGGACCACAGGCACGGCATCCTCAGGAAGTACCCGGTGTTCACGGCGATGATCACGGGCATATTCCTGCTCATGTTCATGCACAATATCGTGAGCACATACATGATACGCATAGTTGAAGCTGTCGGCGGAAACAGCGGCAGCATGGGTACGGCGATGGCGATAGCCGCGGCGACGGAGCTTCCGATGATGTTCGTTTACGGAAGGATGGTAAAGCGCTTCAAGCTCTCCGATGCGGCATTCATAACCATAGCGGGTCTCTTCTATATATTCAGGGGAGTGCTGTTCGTAATGGCCGGCAGCGTGGGGATGATATTCTTCATCCAGGCGTTCCAGGGAATGTCATACGGACTGCTTGCGGTCTCGAGATCGAATTACGCGAACAAATGCATGGACGCGGAGGACCAGTCGACGGGGCAGTCTCTTGCAGCGATGACGGAGTCGATCGGCGCGCTGGCGGGAAGCCTCGCGGGAGGCCTCCTGATAGCTTCGGCCGGAGTACGCGTGATGCTCATAGCAGCGGCGGCTGCAGCGGCCGCAGGAACGCTGATCACATTCATATGCGGAAGGCATAAATCAGCAAAAGGATCTGAAGGGCAGGTGGCATAGATGAATCTTATAGTAGCTGCTGACAGCAGATGGGGAATAGGAAAGAACGGCGGACTTCTGGCTGATCTTCCGACCGACATGAAGTACTTCAGGGAGCACACCAGGGACAAGGTCGTCGTCATGGGGCGCAAAACCCTCGAGTCGCTTCCGGGCAAAAAAGGTCTGCCGAAACGTGTCAATTTTGTCCTGACATCCAATCCGGACTTTGAGGCGGAACGCTGCACTGTTGTGCACTCGGAGGATGAACTTTGGGAGGCTGTCTCGGAGTACGAGCCGGATGACGTCTTCCTGATAGGCGGAGCGACTCTGTACAACCGCTTCTACAAATACTGCGACAAGCTTTACGTGACAAAGATCGATGCCGACCTGGGTGCTGACACATTTATTGTGGATCTTGATGGGGATCCGGACTTTGAGATAGGATCGGAAAGCGAGCCGGTCACCGAGAACGGGCTGACATACCGCTTCGTGATCTATAAAAAGAAGGATGATTAGATAAATATGAAAAAGAATTACATTGGTTTGTTTGATGTGATAGGTCCTGTGATGGTAGGACCGTCAAGTTCGCATACCTCGGGAGCAAACTCCATAGCGTGGACGGCGAGGCAGATCTTCAGCGGGACACCTGTGAAGGTCGACTTTACGCTGTACGGATCATTTGCCGACACCTTCCGCGGCCACGGGACCGACCGCGCTCTCGTAGGCGGGATCCTGGGCTACAGATCGGATGATGTGCGCATCAGGAATTCCTTTGAGCTTGCAAAGGAGGCCGGTATTCTCGTCAGTTTCACACCTGACAGGGATACGGACGTGGGCTTCCCGAATGTTGTGGACATAGTGATGGAGGCTGCCGACGGGCACAGCCTGCTCGTGAGAGGCGAGTCTCTCGGAGGCGGAAGGATACGCATCACCAGGATGAACAACATAAAGGTGGACTTTACGGGAGAGTACAGCACGCTCATCGTAGGGCACCGTGATGAGGCCGGGACTCTGGCGTTCATAACAAGCAGGCTGGCGAACCATGAGATCAATATCGCTTTTATGAAGCTGTTCCGCGAAAAGAAGGAAAGAGGCGGCCCTGCCTTTACCGTTATAGAAGCTGACGACTTTCTGCCGGAAGAGCTTGAGGACGAGCTCCTCAGCTACCCGACGATCGAGAGCGTAGATATGATTGAACTGTAGGAGGGCGGCCGTGAGTTACGATTTTACGAATGCAAAGAAATTGCTTGCTCTCTGCAGTGAGCATAATATGAAGATATCTGAAGTGATGCTCGAGCGCGAACTTGAGCTGAGCGGCATGAGCCGCAGTGCGCTGTTTGAAATGGTGGACAGATGCCTCAGGGTGATGGAGTCGTCTACAAACAGATCGCTGGATGAGGAGCCCGTAAAGTCCATGGGAGGACTCATAGGCGGAGAATCCAGGCAGATGAGGAACCTTAGCGAAGACAAGGTGATCTGCGGGACTGTCCTTCACAAGGCGCTGACAATGGCTCTTTCGGTAGCTGAGACGAATGCGAGCATGGGCGTGATAGTAGCGGCTCCGACGGCCGGTTCGGCCGGAGTCGTGCCTGCGTCACTGCTTGCAGTATATGAATGGGCAGATGTTTCACTGGACGCTCTCAGGCTCGGCCTTATAAATGCAGGAGCCCTGGGCTATCTGTTTACAAAAAACGGCTCTGTGGCCGGTGCAGATGCGGGATGCCAGGCAGAAGTGGGATCCGCGTCGGCGATGGCTGCCAGCGCGCTGGCAGAGATGCTCGGCGGGACGCCGGAGCAATGCTGCAATGCAGCATCCATCGCCGTTTCAAACCTGCTGGGCCTTGTCTGCGACCCTATAAGGGGCCTCGTGGAGGTACCGTGCCAGACAAGGAACGCCATAGGCGTGGCCGGCGCGTTCACGGCGGCAGAACTGTCGCTGGCCGGCATCACATCACCTGTTCCGCTGGACGAAATGATAGATATAATGGTGGATGTAGGACATTCACTTCCTGAATCACTCAGGGAGACAGGCAAGGGCGGATGCGCATGTGCGCCGTCCGTCTGCAGCGGCCTGAGAGGCATACAGCATCTTCTGTAGAAAATGGAGAGATCATGAGCAAAAGAGACAATAAGAGATTCAATGACCAGGACAGGAAAGGCGCGCCAAAGCGTGGCGGCAAGAACCGCCGCGATTACGGCGAAGGCTACGAGCCGGGCCGCAGGGGATATGCGGCTGGCGCGCGCAAGAACAGCTCTGAAGGCAGAGGACGCTCAGCTGCATCTTCGGGCGGCAGAAGACAGGCTGCACCGGCCGGCGGACGCAGGAGCGGTGCCGGCAGACCTAAGCGTGTTTCGGGAGCTGCATACAGCAGGACTGACGCTAAGCGCAGCCTTCTTGAAGAGTTCGGATACGGCGGCTTCGATGAAGAGGAGCGCGCCAACATCGGTACGGACGGCCTCGAGGTAGTAGCCGGCCGCAATCCTGTCACGGAAGTCCTCAACGGCGAACGCGATGTGGAAAGGATCTTCATCGCTGACGGTGCCGAAGGCTCAGTATCCAAGATAGTTGCTCTCGCGAGGGAGCAGGGCGTTATAGTTGACTTTGTTCCTAAGGAAAAGATAGACGCGATGGCTCCGGGCGTGAAGCATCAGGGCGTTGTTGCCAAGGTGAGCGAATACAGATACGCCGAAATGGAAGAGGTATTCGAAAAGGCTGAAGAAGCAGGCGAAGACCCGTTCATAATCATACTTGATGAGATAAACGACCCGCATAATCTGGGCGCGATAATACGTACGGCCGAGTGCGCCGGCGCTCACGGCGTCGTGATCCCAAAGAGGCGTGCCGCCTCTTTGACGCAGACAGTTGCACTGTCTGCCGCCGGCGCTGTAGAGACCATGCCTGTCGTGCAGGTAACGAATCTTGCCCGCACTATCGAAGAGCTCCAGGAAAAGGGAGTCTGGGTAGGCGCTGCTGATATGGACGGCGACACATATTATGAGGCAAACCTTACGGGGCCAATCGCGGTAGTCATAGGAAACGAGGGCAAGGGAGTCGGCCGCCTTGTAAAGGAAAAGTGCGATTTCGTCCTCTCCATTCCTATGTTCGGAACCATAAACTCACTCAACGCGTCGAATGCGGCGGCCGTTCTCATGTACGGCATACGCCGTGCGCGTTCGGAGGCCGCTGCTGAATGATGCCTCTTTGGCACAAAAAAACAAACTGAAAATACGCGCGGTCCGTCCAATAAAAGGGATGGACCGCGCGTTTGGTCTTTCAGAAATACAACAGCGCGATTGACTTTAGCGATTTAGCGTGGTAAAGTGGCAAAGTATAAACGAAATACTGCAATTTACCTTCTTTTTGAGAGAAATAAACATATGGAATTCGATCTGAACGTACTGACAAGAACGGAAAAAAGGATATTCGCCCTGAGGACGCTTTACAGCAAGGCGGGCTACAGCCCATACCGCATGCTGAAGTTTGAGGACTACGACCTCTACAGCCGCAACAAGGACTTCCTGGTCTCCGACAGGGTCATCACCTTTACCGATACCAACGGCAGGCTCAAGGCCCTGAAGCCCGATGTCACGATGTCGCTGGTAAGGAACATAAAGGACAGACCCGATGAGCTCCAGCGCCTCTATTACGACGAAAACGTCTACAGGGTCTCGGAGCGCACCAACAGCTTCAAGGAGATCATGCAGATGGGACTCGAGTGCATCGGCGCTGCGGGCAACGCCTGCGTCACTGAGATCCTCAGACTTGCCGAGAGCAGCCTGGCTCTGATCGCCGAGGGGCGTGACTGCGTGCTCAAGGTATCGGATTTCGATCTGATCATACCTCTGGTCGAGAGCATGATTGAAGACAAGGCGGTCAGAAACGGTATATACAAGCTCATGGGCCAGAAGAACATCCACGGCATAGAGGAGCTCTGCAGCGCCAACGGCATAGATGAGCAGGCTGTGAGACCTCTGGCCGAAGTGCTCGGGCTCTGCGGATCGCCTGCAGAGGTTCTCCCTCAGCTTGAGAGGATATGCAGCGGAACGCCGGCAGAGAGCGAGGTCCCTGAATTAAGGGAGGTCCTCGAAGGCATAGGCCCTGACAGCCGCATACTGCTGGACTTCTCCATCACTTCGGACACCAGCTACTACAACGGTGTTGCGCTTGAGGGCTATATCGAAGGACTTCCGGACTGCGTTCTTGTGGGAGGCCGCTACGACAGGCTCATGCAGCGCATGCATAAGAAGTCCAGGGCGATAGGATTCGCGGTATACCTGGATGCGCTCGCCGGCATGGGAGCGGCTCCGGCATCAGAGGACGAAGAGGATATATAAAGACAGACGGGGAACAAAGTGGACAGGATGATAAACATAGCTCTCCCTAAGGGGAGGCTTGGAAAAAAGGTATATAAGATGTTTGAGGATGCGGGCTACGGCTGCCCTGACATCTTCACGGGGCGCAGGCTCGTCTTCGAAAACAAGGACGCGGGCGTGCGCTACTTCTGGGTGAAGCCGTCCGACGTGCCTATATATGTGGAGCGCGGGGCAGCAGACCTGGGTGTCGCGGGCAGGGACATACTCCTCGAGTACGAACCTAATATCTACGAGCTCAAGGACCTCGGGACCGGCATATGCCGCATGGCCGTGGCAGCGCCTAAGGGCTTCAGGGACGATTCCGAATATCCGCTGAGGGTGGCGACCAAATTCGTCAACATAGCCCAGAACTTCTACTCGCAGGCGGGCAGGGACATAGACATAATAAAGCTGAACGGATCCATAGAGATCGCGCCGCTTCTGGGTCTGTCCGATGTTATAGTCGACCTGGTAGAGACGGGAACGACTCTCAGGGAGAACGGCCTCGAAGTGATCGAGGAGATAATGGAAGTAAGCGCAAGGCTCATCGCCAACAAATCCGGCTACAACTTCAAGAGCCGTGAGATAAATGAGCTGCTCGGCAGGCTGTGAGCCGGCGGCATAAAAGGGGAAGACATGATAAAAATACTGAAGTATGATGAAGTAGCGGCAGAGGAGATCTTCGCAAGGGGCGAAGAGACAGCGGACGTCTCGGCTGTCGTGGCAGAGATAATAGATGATGTAAGAAAGAACGGCGATGCGGCACTGATCCGCTATGCTGCGAAGTTTGACGGGATAGATCCCGAAGGCTTTGAACTCGAGCTCGGCGAAGATGAGATGAAGGCAACTGCAGCGATGGTCGAAGAGACATCGCCGGGGCTTACGGCAGTGCTCGAAAGGGCAGCCGCGAACATCGCTGAATTCCACAGCAGGCAGGTCAGGAACGGCTTCATGCTCAACAGCAGGAACGGAGTCGTGATGGGCCAGAAGGTGATGCCTCTCGAAAGAGCGGGACTCTATGTTCCGGGCGGCACAGCGGCTTATCCGTCAACGGTGCTGATGGACTCCATACCTGCTCTCATAGCGGGCTGCAGCGAGATAATAATGGTGACTCCGCCGAACTCAGACGGGTCGGTATCTCCGGCCATCGCGGCCGCGGCTCTGGCGGCTCAGAAGACTGTTCCGGGAAGCGGCAGGGTACGCATCTTCAGGACAGGCGGAGCCCAGGCTGTCGCAGCTCTTGCATACGGCACTGAGAGCATCCCGGGAGTAGACAAGATAGTAGGGCCGGGCAATGTGTTCGTTGCCGAGGCCAAGCGCCAGGTATTCGGCAAGGTCGCGATAGACATGATAGCGGGACCGAGCGAGATCCTCGTTGTGTCCGACGGAAAGAGCGATCCGGCAGTGGTCGCAGCAGATATGCTCTCGCAGGCCGAGCACGATAAAAACGCCAGCGCCGTACTCGTCACCGACTCCATGGAACTCGCCGGTGCGGTAAGAGACGAGATAGAAAAGCAGCTCTCCCGCCTTGAGCGCGAGGCTATTGCCAGACCGTCGATAGAGAACAACGGAAAGATTATCGTGGCCGACGATATCCGAAAGGCCATAGACATAGCGAACAGGATAGCACCAGAACATTTAGAGCTCTGTGTGGACGATCCGTTCGATCTTCTGGACAGCATAAAGAACGCCGGGTCGGTCTTCCTGGGAAGGAACTGCCCGGAGGCTCTCGGGGACTACTTCGCCGGACCGAACCACACTCTGCCTACGAGCGGCACTGCAAGATTCTCAAGTCCGCTTTCGGTGGACGACTTCGTAAGGAAGATGCAGTACACTTATTACACGGCAGACGCCCTTGACGCGGTCGCTGACGACATAGCGGCATTTGCCCGCTCCGAAGGGCTTACAGGACACGCGAAGAGCGTATTGGTGCGCCGCGAAAAAAAGCGGAGGCCGGAAAGTAAAAAATAAAGAAACATAAATATATATCGAAAGGGACCGGGATAAACGATGAGCAGATTCCTGAGCGGCAAATATGCGGCACTCGAGCCGTATACGCCGGGCGAGCAGCCCAAGACAGCTGTTCTTACAAAACTTAATACAAACGAGTCGCCGTTTCCTCCGGCAAAGGAGGTCACAGACGCGATAGCAGAAGCTGCGGCGTCACTGCAGCTCTATCCGGATCCGGACTGCACGGCTCTCCGCGGAGCTATAGCAAAGACCTTTGATGTCGATCCCGACATGGTGCTTTGCAACAACGGATCGGATGAAGGCCTGTACTTCGCGTTCATGGCATACTGCGAAGAAGGGACGCCGGCGGTCTTCCCGGATATAACCTACGGATTCTACCCGGTATTCGCCGGGATGACGGGAACCGACTACAGGGAGGTCCCGCTGAGAGAAGACCTCAGCATAGAGCCTGAGGACTACTTCGAGGCAGGCGGCACGGTATTCATCCCGAATCCGAACGCGCCTACGGGTATCCCGCTGAGCAGGGCACAGATAGAGGAGATACTCAAACACAATCCTGACAACATAGTCGTCATAGACGAGGCATATGTGGACTTCGGAACTGAATCGGCAGTGCCTCTGACCCGTGAGTACGGCAACCTGCTGGTGATACAGACCTTCTCAAAATCCAGGTCGCTGGCCGGCATGAGACTGGGCTATGTAATAGGATGCAAGGAGCTCATTGCAGATCTGAACACACTGCGCTTCTCGACCAACCCGTACAATATAGACAGGCTGGCGATGGCCGCAGGAACAGCGTCACTCGAAAACGACAGCATCAACAGAGCGCACTGCGAAGAGATAATGAAGAATCGCGAGTACACATGCGGCGAGCTCGCAAAAATGGGCTTTGAGATGACGGACTCGACGGCAAACTTCATCTTCGTAAGGCATCCTGAGATAGAAGGCGGAGAGCTCTTCGCCGAACTCAGAAAGCGCGGAGTCATAGTAAGGCATTTCACAAAAGAATGCATATCCGACTACAACAGGATAAGTATTGGAAGCAGAGAGCAGATGGACATACTCCTCAGGGAGGTAAGGGTCATTCTGGACGGAAAGCGGAGGTAAGGTCAGATGAGAACTGCAGAGATCAGGAGAGAAACAGCAGAGACCAGCATATCGCTGAGCCTCAGTCTTGACGGAAGCGGCATGAGCGAGATCGATACAGGCGTGGGCTTTCTCGACCACATGCTGACGCTCTTTGCGCGCCACGGCCGCATGGACCTCAGGGTCAAGGCGGACGGCGACAACTACGTCGATGACCACCACACTGTTGAGGACACCGGCATCGCTCTGGGGCAGGCATTCCGCAAGGCGCTCGGAGACAAGCGCGGGATATGCCGCTACGGAAGCTGCACGCTGCCTATGGATGAGGCCCTCATCATGACGGCCGTTGACATCTCGGGCAGACCGCACCTCTCGTACGGCCTCGAGATACCGACAGAGAAGGTGGGGAGTTTCGACACCGAGCTTACCGAGGAGTTCTGGCTGGGCTTCGTAAGAAACGCCGGCATCACGCTCCATATGCGCCAGCTCGCGGGCAAAAACTCGCACCACATAATCGAGGGCGCTTTCAAGTCTGCTGCCAGGAGTCTCAGACAGGCAGTGGCCATCGAAGAGGAATTCGCGGATGAGATCCCGTCTACAAAGGGACTTCTCTGATATGACAGGAGTTATATAAATGGTAGCTATAATCGATTACGGCGTGGGAAATCTGTTTTCGCTCCAAAGCTCGCTCAAGGCAGTGGGAGCCGAGGCAGTGGTCACAGCCGATGAAAAAATAATAGCGGCGGCCGACAGGGTGATACTGCCGGGCGTCGGAGCCTTCGGTGACGCGGCGGCAAAACTGAGAGAGTCCGGCATGGCTGATGTCGTGAGGCGCGAGGCGGCGGCAGGAAAGCCGCTTCTCGGCATATGCCTTGGGATGCAGCTCATGTTCGACAAGGGATATGAGTACGGAGAGCACGACGGCCTCGGGCTCATACACGGGTCGGTCCGTCCTATAGCTGAAGCGATACCTGAGGGATTCAAGATCCCGCACATCGGATGGAACGCTCTCAGCTTCAGAAAGGAGAGCCCTCTTTTCAAATATATAAACGACGGGGACTATGTGTACTTTGTGCACTCGTATCACGCGGCGGACTGCGCTGATTCAGTGACCGCGGTGACGGAATACGGCGGCGAGCTTACGGCATCGGCGGCGAACGGAAACGTCTTCGGCTGCCAGTTCCACCCGGAGAAGAGCGGAAACACCGGCCTTGAGATACTCAGGGCATTCAATGAACTTTAGCAGGGAACGGAGATATACATGTTGATATATCCGGCGATAGATCTTTACGGCGGCAAGGCCGTCAGACTGTATAAAGGGGACTATGCCCAGATGACCGTATACAGCGAGGATCCGGCCGCGGTCGCGGAGGACTTCGTAAAAGCGGGAGCTGAGCGCATACATGTGGTCGATCTTGAAGGAGCGAAGGACGGCTCGACTCCGGCTTTTGAGACTGTGCTCGAGATAAAGAGAAGGTCGGGAGCCTTTGTCGAGATAGGCGGCGGCATAAGAGACGACGCAGCGGCTGAGAAGTACCTTGATGCGGGAATAGACCGGGTGATACTCGGCACGGCCGCGGTAAGGGATCCTGACTTCCTTGAGAGGATGGTCGGGAAGTACGCTGAGCGCATAGCCGTCGGCATAGATGTGAAAGACGGCTGCGTGGCCGTGAGCGGATGGACCGAGGTGACTGAGCACAGGCTCGGGGACTTCGCGGCCGCGATGCAGGACATAGGCGTATGCACCATAATATGCACCGATATATCCCGCGACGGCGCCATGAGGGGGACCAACCGGGAGATGTACAGAGAGCTGTCACGTGATCTCGGGATAGACATAGTGGCATCCGGCGGAGTGTCTTCGATAGATGATGTGAAGGCGCTCGCGGACCTCGGCATACACGGGGCGATAATCGGAAAGGCATATTACACCGGAGCGATAGATCTCGCTGAAGCAGTAAGAGCGGGAGCAGAAGGAGAACAGAAGTGATAACTAAAAGGATAATACCGTGTCTCGATGTAAGGGACGGCAGAGTGGTGAAGGGCGTCAACTTCGAAAACCTCGGGGACGTTGCCTCGCCTGTGGACATGGCAAAGAAATATACGGCATCGGGCGCCGACGAACTCGTCTTTTATGACATAACTGCTTCGGCCGAAGGGCGCAGGCTGTTTACTGACATACTGACGGAGACGGCCCGCAATGTCTTTATACCTCTGACAGTCGGAGGCGGCATCAATACCGTGGATGACTTTGACAGGGTGCTCAAGTGCGGAGCCGACAAGGTGAGCGTCAACAGCGGTGCCATAAAGAACCCCGATGTGATACGCCAGGCGGCAAAGCTTTACGGCGACCAGTGCGTGGTGCTCTCCTGCGATATAAAGAGAGTGGACGGGGAGTTCCGGGTGTTCGCACGCGGCGGCCGTGACGACACCGGCATGGAGGCTATCAGCTGGATAAAGCGCTGCGTGGGACTCGGAGCAGGCGAAGTCGTGGTCAACTCGATAGATACCGACGGAGTGAAGACCGGCTTTGACATCCCGCTTCTTCAGGAGGTCTGCGACGCTGTGAGCGTACCTGTAATAGCATCGGGAGGCGCCGGGAGCATAGAGCACTTCATAGAGCTCTTCAAGGCAGTCCCGACCATAGACGCGGGACTTGCGGCGAGCATCTTCCACTTCGGAGAGGTGGAGATAAAGGATCTTAAGGAAAGGATGGCGGCAGAGGGCATCCCTGCGCGCATCTGAGAAGGGGAGAAAAATGACAGAGATCTCGGAACTGAAATTTGATGACAGGGGACTCATCCCTGCCATAGTTGTGGACGCGGGCAGCAAGAGAGTGCTGACCCTCGCATATATGAATGAGGAGAGCCTCAGGATCTCCATCGAAAAGGGACTGACCTGTTTCTGGAGCAGATCGCGGAATGAACTCTGGCTCAAGGGCGAGACCAGCGGCAATTACCAGCACATAGTCAGCATCACGGCTGACTGCGACAGGGATGCCCTGGTCGTTGAAGTGGAACCTGACGGACCGGCCTGCCATCTCGGTACGGATTCGTGCTTCGAATATCCGGTCTGGGACAGCGGCAAAGAGGCGTTCTCCTACGAAGGCCTGATGGACCTCATAAAGGGGCGCAGGGACGAGCCTAAGGAGGGCTCCTACACGACGTATCTTTTTGAGAAAGGCCTCGACAAGATACTTAAGAAGGTGGGCGAAGAGACCACCGAGGTCATCGTTGCCGCGAAGTCCGCTGAGCAGAGCGGAGACAACGCCGAGACCGTATACGAGATAGCCGATCTCGCCTATCACGTGATGGTGCTCATGGCAGAAGCCGGCATCAGCCTCGATGACATAAAGAAAGAACTGGCATCGCGCCACGTAATAGATAAGAAAGTAAAACAGGAGAAGATGGTATAGGCTATGGCTCAGAGCTTTGACCTTCACATGCATACGACATACTGCGACGGCAGGGACAGCGCCGAAGACATGGTGCTGGCTGCCATAGGCATGGGACTTGAGACCGTGGGCATCTCGGGGCATTCCTTCACGCCTCACGACGAAAGCTACTGCATGAGCCGTGAGAAGACAGAGGCCTACCTGGATGAGCTCAAGGGGCTTAAGGAGAAGTACGCGGGCCGCATCAGAGTTCTCACCGGGCTCGAGATGGATCTTTACGCCGACACGGACACTTCGCGCCTGGATTACATGATAGGCTCGGTCCACTATATGTTCACGGATGAAGGTCTCGCAAAGCTTGAGGCGGGGCAGCCCGTGGAGAAGCTGCACGACTGGACACCGGTCGATGACGGCACGGATGAACTCGAGGCCTTCGCGGCAAACAACGGCCTCGGCATGATGTCTCTCGCGGAGATCTACTACCGCAGCGTGGCAAGGATAGTCGCCGTGACGGACTGCGACGTGATCGGGCACTTTGACCTCGTCACGAAGTTCTGCGATATATATCCGCTCTTCGATACTGAAGACCCGCGCTACGTAAGAGCGTGGAAGGATGCGGCGGACCGCATATTCGAAGACTGCGCCGGAAGGTATAAAAGAGGGTACAGAAACAGGCTCGAAAAGTCCGGCCTCATCGAAGCCGGAGACAAGCCTGTATTTGAGATAAATTACGGCGCGATAAGCAAGGGATACAGGAAAACTCCGTATCCTGCGCAGGACCAGATGGACTATATCCGCGCAAAGGGAGGTCTGCTTATCTGCAGTTCTGACAGCCACCGCACAGAGGACGTCGGAAGCTTTCTCAGAGAGCTCAAAAAGTGAAATTAATTCCTTGACATTGAAAATATGCTGAAGTATACTCATTGAGCGACTTTAAGAAGAAAATCGGAGCACTGGGCAACCGGGCTTCGAGTTTTCGATTGAGAAGACAGTAAAAACCAAGCTTTATACATAAGGAGAAAACAGATGGCAGCAGGCGTAAGACAGAAGGTCATCCTGGCATGCACAGAGTGCAAGCAGAGAAACTACAATACTATGAAGAACAAGAGAAACAATCCGGACAGGATCGAACTCATGAAGTATTGCAAGTTCTGCAATAAGGAGACTCTCCACAAGGAGACAAAGTAATCTTTTTCCAGATTCACACGGAGACAGGAAATGGCTAACAGCAACAATAACGGAAGCAATCCGGCACAGGGCAAGAGCCAGAAGAAGAGAGGCGGACTCATTGCTTACCTCAGGGGTGTCAGACAGGAGTTCAGGAAGGTCGTATGGCCTACAAGAGAAGAACTCGTCACTGATACTGTCGTGGTATTCGCATGCGTCATCTTCTTTGCGGTAGCATTCTGGCTGGTCGACACCGGATTCCTGGCAGCCCTCAAGGGGCTCCTCGGAATCACCCTGTCCTGACCCAAGGAGTTTATAAATGACAGATAAGATCGATAACATCGGAAACATCGAGCTGAACGGATCTGCAGAAGAGGCAGCAGCTGAGGCAAAGGAGCCTGTAAAGGCGAGCGTATCACCGCTCGAGGGCGAAGGTCTCAGAGGTGACGGAACAGCCAAGTGGTATGTCGTTCACACTTACTCGGGATACGAGAACAAAGTAAAGAACAGCATCGACAGAATGGTCGAGTACCGCGGCATGCAGGATCTCATTCAGGAAGTCGTCATTCCGACAGAAGACAGGATCGAGATAAAGGACGGCGTCAAGAAGGTGAAGACACGCAAGCTCTTCCCAGGCTACGTCGTTATAAAGATGGTAGTCAACAACGAGACCTGGTACCTCGTACGTAATACTGAGGGCGTTACAGGCTTCGTAGGACACGGCTCGGATCCGATCCCTCTGACAAAAGAGGAGATCGTAAGAATGGGCATCGAGAAGCTCAAGATCGAGCTCGACATCGAAGTGGGCGACACCATCCGCATCATCGGAGGCGTCTTCGAGGGCCAGCTCGGCATCGTAGAGGCTATCAACCCGGAGAAGCAGATCGTAAAGGTACGCATCTCGATGTTCGGAAGAGACACTCCTGCAGAGATCGAATTCTCGCAGGTCAGCAAGCTCAGATAGCAAGAGCTTTAAGACTGGTCTTAACGGACGGGCGGGGCCCGTGCGTGAAGATATAAATATGAGGAGAGATCCTCAGGAAAGGAGCAGACAATGGCAAAGAAGATCGACGGCTATATCAAGCTTCAGATCCCTGCCGGAGCAGCAACACCTGCACCACCGGTTGGTCCGGCTCTCGGACAGAAGAGCGTCAACATCATGGACTTCTGCAAGCAGTTCAATGCAAGGACACAGGACCAGCAGGGAATGATCATTCCTGTAGTTATCACAGTATACACAGACAGATCATTCGACTTCGTATGCAAGACTCCGCCGGCAGCAGTCCTCATCAAGAAGGCAGCTGGCATCGAGCACGCATCAGGCGTTCCTAACAAGGAAAAGGTCGCAAGCATCACGCTCGCACAGGCAGAAGAGATCGCAAAGACAAAGATGCCGGACCTCAATGCAGCATCCCTCGAGGCAGCAGTAGACATGATCAAGGGAACAGCTCGCAGCATGGGAGTTACGGTAACTGAGTAATGACGTGGGAGGCTAACAGCCGATTGCACCACAAGGAGGAATTTAATGAAAAGATCAAAGAGATACGCAGAGCTTGCAAAGTCCTATGACAAGCACGAGCTCGTAGACGTAGCAACTGCTGTAAAGCAGATCAAGAGCTTCGACAACGCGAAGTTCGACGAGACTGTTGAGATGCACTTCCGCCTCGGAGTAGACGGCAGACACGCAGACCAGCAGGTAAGAGGAGCTATGGTTCTCCCTCACGGCACAGGTAAGACTAAGAAAGTCCTCGTTTTCGCGAAGGGACCTAAGGCAGAGGAAGCCACAGCAGCAGGCGCTGATTTCGTAGGCGCTGAGGACATGGCAGAGAAGATCCAGAAAGAGAACTGGTTCGAATTCGACGCTGTAGTAGCTACACCTGACATGATGGGCGTTGTAGGACGTCTCGGTAAGATCCTCGGACCTAGAGGACTCATGCCAAACCCTAAGTCGGGAACAGTCACTATGGACCTCACAAAAGCCCTTGAGGACATCAAGGCAGGTAAAGTTGAGTACAGACTTGACAAGGCTAACATCATTCACTGCATCATCGGCAAGAAGTCCTTCACAGAAGAGCAGCTGATCGAGAACGCTAACGCTCTCATCCAGGCTATCGCAAAGGCTAAGCCGGCAGCAGCAAAGGGCCAGTACTTCAAGAGCATCAGCATCGCAGCTACGATGAGCCCTGGAGTAAAGATAAACCCTGCAACAGTTACCCTCTAGTCTGAAAGACTGAAAAAACGAATATCCAACCTAAGACAGCGGGTGCGAAAGCTTAATTTCCCGCCGAGGTACAATTCATAGATTTTGGAAACTTGTCCTGCCGCAAGGCAAGCACGTAGTACAAGATGGAATGTACCCCGCGCAAGGACAAGTTTTTACTTGTACCTACAGCATACTAGGCGAAGGGATATCGCCGGAAAGGAGAAATAATGTCTGTAGAAGCAAAAGCAGCAAAACAGATCATCATCGACGAGATCAAGGATAAGTTTGACAAAGCCGGTTCCGTAGTTGCCGTTGATTATCTGGGACTCACTGTAGCCGAGGCTGACAAGATGAGAGCAGAGCTCCGTAAGGAAGGCGTCGACTTCACAGTATATAAAAACACACTGATCAAGAGAGCGATCGACGGAAGCGATTTCGCCGGCCTCGCTGACGGTGACACTCTTAAGGGCTCGACAGCTCTCGCATTCAGCGGAGACGATGTCACAGCCGGAGCAAGAGTTATCGCAAAGGCCATCAAGGATTACAAGAAGATGGCATTCAAGGGCGGCGTTGTAGAAGGAGCAGTATACGACAAGGCTCAGATCGAAGAGTTCGCAACAATTCCGGGCAGAGACGTACTCATCGCACGTTTCATGGGAAGCATCCAGAGCCCGATGACAAAGCTGGCTCTCACACTCAAGGCTATCGCAGAGAAAGGCGAGTAAGCTGAACAATTAATCAGATTTTAAGCACCGGGTCAAAGGACCCATCCAGTTCAGAAAAAGGAGAAATAAAATGGATAAGGAAAAAATCATCGAGGCTCTGAAGAGCATGAGCATTCTTGAGATCAACGAGCTGGTAAAGGCTCTTGAAGAGGAATTCGGCGTTTCCGCAGTAGCAGTTGCAGCACCTGCAGCAGGCGGCGCAGCAGTAGAAGAGGAAGAGAAGAGCGATTTCAACGTAGTCCTCAAGGAGATCGGACAGGAAAAGATCAAGGTTATCAAGGCTGTAAGAGAAGCTACAGGTCTTGGTCTGAAGGAAGCAAAGGAACTCGTAGATTCCGCTCCTGCTACAATCAAGGAAGGCGTACTGCCTGACGAAGCTAACGCTCTCAAGGAAGCACTCGAGGCTGTTGGCGCAGTAGTTGAGCTTCAGTAAGTTTGAGACTCAGGGCGCGGGCATATATCCCTTCCGGGCACGCTCGCGCTAACCTCAGCTCGCAGCGGTACTAAATTCTGACTTCGCCATTCGGCTCGTCAATCATTAAGTACCGGCGGCTTCAGATTACCCGGTGCGGGATACATGCCCGCGCCTGAAAATCAAACAAATTGGACCGTGCGATATCGGCCCGAACCTCGCAATAAAATGAGCCCCGGCTATCGAGGCTCATTTCGCGCGTTTACGGGAGACGTTTTTAAGGCGTTTTTCACTGAAAATCCTGTATTTTTGCAAAAACATAAGGAGAAAAAAGCAATGCCAACACCAGTAAAAGTTGGAAGAAAAGAGCGTATGACTTTCGCCAAGATCCATGAGGTTTGCGAGATGCCTAACCTCATCGATGTACAGACAAAGTCCTACAAGTGGTTTGTCGAGGAGGGCCTCGGAGAGGTTCTCGACGACGTTTCGCCTATCCGCGATACGACAAACACTCTCAGCCTTGAGTTTGCAGATTATCATTTCTCCGACACTCCTAAGTATGACCAGGAGGAGTGCAAGGAGAGAGATGCCACATACGCTACAGCTCTGACCGTAAAGGTAAGACTGATCAACCGTGACACCGGTGAGATCAAGGAGCAGGACGTATTCATGGGAGATTTCCCTCTCATGACAGAGAAGGGCACATTCGTCTACAACGGAGCCGAGAGAGCCATCGTTACGCAGATGGTACGTTCGCCGGGACCGTACTTTGATGTCGCGACAGACAAGTCCAACCAGAAGCTGTTCAGCTCGCAGGTCATCCCTAACAGAGGTGCATGGCTCGAGTACGAGACAGATTCGCAGGGCATTCTGTATGTCAGAGTCGACAGAACGAGAAAGCAGCCGCTCACATCGTTCCTCAGAGCTCTCGGCATCATCGATCCGGAAGCGCTTGCCCTCAGCAGCAATGAGGACATCATCGCTATCTTCGGCGAAGACGACAGACTGCTTCGTACGCTCGAAAAGGACACAACAAAGAACAGCGCAGAAGGCCTCAGAGAACTTTACAGAAGACTGAGACCGGGAGAGCCGCCTACAGTTGAGAACGCAAGATCCATGCTGATGGCCCTGCTCTTCGACGAGAGGCGCTATGACCTCGCCAAGGTAGGCAGGTTCAAGTACAACCGCAAGCTCGGACTTCACGACAGACTCGTAGATGCAGTCGCTGCAGAGGATATCATCGACCCTAACACAGGCGAGATCCTCGTAGAGAAGGACGGAGCTATCTCCAGATCCATGGCCATGGTCATCGAGGATGCCGGCGTCAAGTCGGTACTGGTTTACTCGAAGAATGAGGAAGACCAGTCCGAGAACGGTCCTACAAAGGTCACAAAGGTCATCGGAAACAACTTCGTAGATCCTGCTAAGTATCTGGATATGGACCTCACTCCGTACAAGCTGTCGGAGAAGGTATTCTATCCTGTCCTCATGGACATCATCGAGCAGGCAGGCGGAGACGAGGACAAGCTGAAGGCTGCCATCGCAAACAGAAAGAAGGAGCTCAGCCCTAAGCACATCATCCTCGAGGACATCATCGCTTCGATCAGCTATCTGATCAACCTCGGAAACGGCATCGGCGAGACAGACGACATCGACCACCTGAGCAACAGACGTCTCAAGACGGTCGGCGAGCTTCTGCAGAACCAGTGCAGGATCGGATTCGCGAGAATGGAGAAGACCATCAGGGAGAGAATGACCACTGAGAACTCGACTCCTCAGCAGCTGATCAACATCAGGCCTGTAACGGCAGCCATCAAGGAGTTCTTCGGATCATCCCAGCTGTCACAGTTTATGGACCAGAACAACCCGCTGGCAGAACTTACTCACAAGAGAAGACTGTCGGCTCTCGGACCTGGCGGACTTTCGAGAGAAAGAGCCGGCATGGAGGTAAGAGACGTACACTACTCCCATTACGGACGTATGTGCCCGATCGAGACTCCTGAAGGTCCTAACATCGGACTTATCGGTTCGCTCACAACTTACGGAATCATCAACCAGTATGGATTCATCGAGACTCCGTACCGTAAGGTCGACAAGGAAAAGGGCATCGTCACGACTGACGTTGAGTACCTTGCCGCTGCTGATGAGGACCTCATGATCGTAGCACAGGCCAACGAGCCGCTCGACGCAGAGGGCCACTTTGTAAACAACAAGGTAGCCGTAAGAGGAATCAAGGGTGAGATCACCATGGTTCCTAAGACAGAAGTCGACTACATGGACGTATCCCCTAAGCAGGTAGTATCGGTCGCTACAGCTATGATCCCGTTCCTCGAGAACGACGACGCTAACCGTGCCCTGATGGGATCCAACATGCAGAGACAGGCTGTTCCACTGCTCGTTACCGAGGCGCCTTATGTAGGCACAGGTATCGAGTACAAGGCTGCATGCGACTCCGGCGCTGTAGTGCTCTGCAAGCACGCCGGTACAGTATCCTTCGTTGACGCCAACTACGTCAGGATCACAAGAGACGATGACGGAACAGTCGACGAGTACAAGATGCTCAAGTTCAAGCGTTCCAACCAGGGTACATGCATCAACCAGAGACCTATCGTCGCTTACGGCGAGCACCTCGAGGCAGGCGAAGTCGTAGCTGACGGTCCGTCCACAAGCATGGGCGAGATCTCTCTCGGAAAGAACCTCCTCATCGGATTCATGACTTGGGAAGGCTACAACTACGAGGACGCTATCATCCTCAACGAGAGGCTTCTCATGGACGACGTCCTGACATCGCTCCACATCGAGAAGCACGAGTGCGAGGCAAGAGACACCAAGCTCGGACCTGAAGAGATCACAAGAGACATCCCGAACCTCCCTGGCGACATGCTCAAGGAGCTGGATGAAGATGGTATCGTAAGGATCGGAGCCGAGGTCAAGTCGAACGACATCCTCGTCGGAAAGCTGACCCCGAAGAGCGAGACAGACCTCACACCGGAAGCAAGGATGCTCCGCGCCATCTTCGGCGAGAAGTCCAAGGAAGTAAGGGATTCGTCCCTCAAGCTGCCTCACGGTGAAGAGGGTATCGTCATCGACGTAAGAGTCTTTGACAAGTCCAACAGCACAGAGCTCCCGCCGGGAGTAAACAAGATCGTAAGAGTCTACGTTGCAACAAAGAGAAAGATCAACGTAGGTGACAAGATGGCGGGCCGCCACGGAAACAAGGGTGTTATCTCGAGGATCCTCCCTCAGGAAGATATGCCATTCAAGGAAGACGGCGAACCGCTGCAGGTAATGCTTAACCCTCTGGGCGTACCGTCCCGAATGAACGTAGGACAGGTACTCGAGGTACATCTGGGACTCGCTGCGAAGTCGAAGGGCTGGTACATCTCGACACCGGTATTCGACGGAGCGCATGAGAGCGACGTTATCCAGCTCCTCAAGGAAGAGGGTTACCCTGAGACAGGTAAGCTGAGACTCAGAGACGGACGTACAGGCGAGTACTTCGACAGCCCTGTAACAGTAGGCTACATGTACATGCTCAAGCTGCACCATCTGGTAGACGACAAGATCCACGCCAGATCGACAGGCCCGTACTCACTGGTAACACAGCAGCCTCTCGGTGGTAAGGCACAGTTCGGAGGCCAGAGATTCGGAGAGATGGAGGTATGGGCACTCGAAGCTTACGGTGCTGCGTACACTCTCCAGGAGATCCTGACAGTCAAGTCCGACGATATCATCGGACGTACAAAGACATACGAATCCATCATCAACGGAGTCAACATCCCTGAGCCGGGTATCCCTGAATCCTTCAAGGTACTCATCAAGGAACTGCAGGCTCTTGCTCTCGACATCAGGACTAAGGCCGGTGACGACAGCGAGATCAAGATCAGAGAGACTTCTGAGTATGACGGAGCGCTTACATTCGACAGAATGCTGAGCGAGAATGACAGAAGGGCCGAGCGCGAGAGAAGAGAGATGGAGCAGGATGCTGAGGCGGCCGAGAGGTCTGCCGAGATCAATGCTGCAGAGTCGGATGACTTTGATGTTGACGACATCTCCGCGATGATAGAGGCCATGGCCATGGCCGGCAACGCTCCGGCGGAGCCTGACATGGACCTTACGGAAGCTGTAGAAATGGACAGCCTTGAAGACCTGGCGGAAGCCGAGGCCGGTCAGCTGTTCGAGGATGAAGAGTAAGAAAGGGGAGGAGATATATCATGATTACAGATAACAACCAGGATCTTAGAAATATTGAGTCCCTGCAGATCAAGCTCGCATCCACAGAGGAAATGCTCAAGTGGTCGCACGGCGAGGTAACAAAGCCTGAGACCATCAACTACAGATCGCTCAAGCCGGAGTTTGACGGACTGTTCTGCGAAAGGATCTTCGGACCTACAAAGGACTGGGTCTGCGGCTGCGGCAAGTACAACAAGATCCGCTACAGAGGACTCGTCTGCCCGTACTGCGGAGTAGAGGTCACAAAGGCAAAGGTAAGAAGAGAGAGAATGGGACACATCTCCCTCGTTTCGCCGGTATCCCACATCTGGTACTTCAAGGGCATCCCTTCAAGGATCGGCCTGGTGCTGGATATGACACCGAAGGAACTCGAGAAGGTCCTGTACTTCGCCTCCTACGTTGTAACTGACCCTGGTGACACACCGTTCCAGTACAAGCAGATCATCGAGGAGGAAGAGTACAACGAAGCGCGCGAGATCTACGGCAAGAACTTCGAGGCAGGCATGGGCGCAGAGGCTGTAAAGAAGCTTCTGATGGACATCGACGTCGACAAGAAGGCCGAAGAACTCAGGGAGCAGCTCAAGAAGGCTTCCGGCCAGAAGAAGATCAGACTCGTCAAGATCCTCGAAGTCATCGAGGCATTCAAGCAGTCCGGCAACAGACCTGAGTGGATGATCCTTGACGTGATCCCGGTCATCCCGCCTGATCTGAGACCTATGGTACAGCTCGACGGCGGCAGGTTCGCGACTTCGGACCTCAACGACCTTTACAGAAGGGTCATCAACAGAAACAACAGACTTAAGAAGCTCGGTGAGCTCGGCGCTCCTGACATCATCATCAGAAATGAGAAGAGAATGCTTCAGGAATCCGTCGACGCGCTCATCGACAACGGCAGAAGAGGCAGAGCCGTTCAGGGAGCGGGCGGACGTAAGCTCAAGTCCCTGTCCGACATGCTCAAAGGTAAGCAGGGAAGATTCCGTCAGAACCTCCTCGGTAAGAGAGTAGACTTCTCCGGACGTTCCGTAATCGTAGTAGGACCAGACCTGAAGTTCTATCAGTGCGGACTTCCTAAGACGATGGCCCTCGAGCTCTTCAAGCCGTTCATAATGAAGGAGCTCGCAAACAGAGAGCTCGCTCAGAACACAAAGCAGGCAAGAGTCATGGTAGAGAGAGCCGAGCCTGAGGTCTGGGACGTACTCGACTACGTCATCAAGGACCACCCGGTACTCCTGAACCGTGCCCCTACACTGCACAGACTCGGTATCCAGGCATTTGAGCCGGTCCTCGTAGAGGGCAAGGCCATCAAGCTGCATCCGCTCGTATGTACAGCGTTCAACGCCGACTTCGACGGAGACCAGATGGCTGTCCACGTACCTCTTTCGGTAGAGGCACAGGCAGAGGCAAGATTCCTGATGCTGTCAGTCAACAACATCCTGGCTCCTAAGGACGGATCGCCTATCACGGTCCCGACTCAGGACATGATCCTCGGATCGTACTACCTGACTCATCCGGGCACAGTCGAGAGAGACCGTCCGGCAGAGAAGGGCGACGGAAAGTGCTTCGCCGACTACGACGAGATGATCATGGCTTACAACGCCGGCGTTGTGGGTATCCACGCGAAGGTAAAGGTAAGACGCTTTGCTTATGAGGGCGACCCTGGCCAGCTGGTAGAGTCCACAGTCGGAAGATTCATCTTCAACGAAGGACTCCCTCAGGACCTCGGATTCGTTGACAGAGAGAAGGATCCGTACTCACTCGAAGTAGACTTCCTCTGCGACAAGAAGGCTCTCGGAAGGATCATCGCCGCTTGCTTCAAGGCTCACGGCAACACCGAGACAGCTCTCATGCTCGACTACATCAAGGATACAGGCTATCACTACTCGACAGTCAGTGCCGTAACGATCAGTATCTCCGACATGGAGATCCCTGCGAAGAAGGCAGAGATCGTAAGCGCAGCTGAGGATAAGGTAGACCAGTACGAGGCTCTCTTCAGAAGAGGACTCATGTCCGACAAGGAGAGATACGACAGCATCATCTCCACATGGAGAAAGGCGACAGAAGATACAGCTGACGCCCTGATGGAAAACCTCGGATCACTCAACAACCTGTACATCATGGCTAATTCGGGAGCGAGAGGTAATAAGTCCCAGATCAGCCAGATCGGCGGAATGAGAGGACTGATGGCGAACGCTACAGGTCACACTGTAGAGATCCCTATCAAGGCCAACTTCCGTGAAGGTCTGTCCATACTGGAATACTTCATTTCATCGAACGGTGCCCGTAAGGGACTGACAGATACAGCTCTGAGAACAGCCGACTCCGGATATCTGACAAGAAGACTTGTAGATATCTCGCACAGCATCATCATCAATGAAGAGGACTGCGGAACGACAGAAGGTATCGAAGCCAGAGCGTTCAGAGACGGCAAGGAAGAGATCGAGAAGCTGAGCCTCAGGATCGCAGGCAGATTCGCAAGCGAAGACGTCGTTGATCCTGCTACAGGCGAGGTCCTCGTTGCAGCCAACGAGTACATCACAGATGACATGGCTTCCGAGATCGAGAAGCGCGGCATCGAGTCCGTAATGATCAGATCGGCCATGACATGCAGAGCAAAGAGCGGACTTTGCGCTAAGTGCTACGGCAAGAACATGGCAACAGGCAGAATGGTTCTCCCTGGCGAGGCGGTAGGTATCATCGCGGCACAGTCCATCGGTGAGCCGGGTACTCAGCTGACAATGAGAACATTCCATACAGGCGGCGTTGCCGGTTCCGACATCACTCAGGGTCTCCCGAGAGTAGAGGAGCTCTTCGAGGCACGTAAGCCTAAGGGTCTCGCTGAGATCTGCGAGGGCAACGGAGTCGTAACAGCTATCGAGCCTAGAGAGGACAACAAGACAGACGTCATCGTTGAGGAGAAGGACGGCGAGAGAGCATACATCATCCCGTTCGGCGCAAGACTCAACGTAGAGGTCGGCCAGGAAGTCCACGCAGGTGATCAGATCACAAAGGGACCTCTCGATCCTCACGACATCATGAGACTCACAGGTGTTCAGGGCGTTTATGAATACCTCCTGAGAGAAGTACAGAGGGTGTACAAGAATCAGGGTGTAGACATCAACGACAAGCACATCGAGATCATCGTCAGCCAGATGCTCTCCAAGTACAAGGTCGAGAAGGCCGGAGACACAAGCCTCCTGCCGGGCGGACAGTACTCGAGAAGAGAGCTCGAAGCTGCGAACGAGGCTGCTGAGGCAGAAGGCGGAGAGCCTTGCACAGCCAACAGACAGCTCCTCGGAATCACGAAGGCTGCTCTGGCAACATCGTCATTCCTCTCGGCTGCATCCTTCCAGGAGACAACGAGAGTCCTGACAGATGCTTCGATCAAGGGCAAGACCGACAGACTCGAAGGTCTCAAGGAGAACGTCATGATCGGAAAGCTCATCCCGGCAGGTACGGGAATGAAGCGTTACTCCGAGGTCGAGGTAGACTACGGCGAATATGCCGATCAGATCTACGGAAAGGCCGAGGACGACGAAGAAGAGCTCAAGATCGCCGGTCTCGAAGAAGAGGAAGCAGCAGCTGCTGCAGAATCCGAAGAGGAGATCAAAGTTTACGGCGTAGAGCCAATCGTTGAATAATAGCGGACGGCCGCAAGATATTATCAAATAAAGGCGCGGGCAGAACTTGCTGTTCTGTCTGCGTCTTTTATACACGGAATATTGGGAAGAGCCTGTCCGCCAAAAGCTGCATTTGGGTGTAACTTCACGGATTTTTTGGCTGGAAATACACCCAAATCATCGCTGAAAGCTCTTTTTTACTGAAAAAACGGGCAGATGGTGTAACTGCCGGCAATTTTCTCTGTGATATACACCCGTTTTCGCAAAATGGGTGTATATCAGAGGAAAAATTCTTTGGAGATACACCCAAACAGCAGATTTCGCTGAATTATGTCGCAAAATCGTCCGTTCGGGTGTATAATACGTAAGGTTTTCGGAAAAAATACACCCATGGGTCAGGGGCACAACGGAAACAGGTTTCCGATCAGTGTTTTGGCTCTCAAAGGGTACAAAAATACAATGCAAAAATAGCTAAATCCGTTGACTTTCCAACAGGCGCCGAGTAAAATATGATGGTTCGAGCGCTATTTTTGTGCCCGAATTAAAAAATACTTAAGGAAAGGAGAAAAGAATGCCTACAATTAACCAGTTAGTACGTCAGGGCAGACAGAGCTCGGTAAAGAAGTCGACAGCTCCTGCACTCGGTAAGAACATGAACACTCTTCATAAGACTCTTACCAACGTTAATTCCCCTCAGAAGAGAGGAGTATGCGTAGCAGTAAAGACAGTCACTCCTAAGAAGCCGAATTCAGCTCTTCGTAAAGTCGCAAGAGTTCGTCTGACAAACGGAATGGAAGTTACAGCTTACATCCCGGGAATCGGACACAATCTGCAGGAGCACAGTGTTGTTCTGGTAAGAGGCGGCAGAGTTAAGGACCTCCCGGGTGTAAGATATCACATCATCAGAGGTACACTCGACGCTTCCGGCGTTGCAGATCGCGGACAGGGTCGTTCCAAGTACGGAGCAAAGAGGCCTAAAGTTAAGAAGTAATTAATCTATTAGAAGTACACAGGCATTCTTTTTACTATAAAAGAGCGCCGCGGGGATCCCTGCATGAGTAAGGCGGCGGTATCAGCCACCCGAAGAAAATCGTGCAGCGATCAACGAGTACCGACTTATTTTCCAAAGGAGGGAAGAGAAGTGCCAAGAAAAGGTAACACACCCAAGAGGGAAGTTCTTCCGGATCCTGTCTACGGCAGCGTAGTAGTTGCAAAGCTGATCAACAGCATCATGCTGGACGGCAAGAAGGGCGTAGCCCAGACTATCGTCTATGATGCATTTGACACTATCAAGGAAAAGACAGGCGAAGAACCACTTGAAGTTTTCGAGAAGGCTATGAACAACATCATGCCAGTACTCGAAGTTAAGGCAAGAAGAATCGGTGGTGCAAACTATCAGGTTCCTATCGAAGTAAGACCTGAGAGAAGACAGACTCTGGCTCTCAGATGGCTGACAAGATTCACAAGACTCAGAAGTGAGAGAAAGATGTCAGACAGACTCGCAGGAGAACTGATGGATGCTGCCAACAACACAGGTTCGTCCGTAAAGAGAAAAGAGGACACCCACAAGATGGCAGAGGCCAACAAGGCTTTCGCACACTTCAGATTCTAGCCGTGAGAAATACGTTAGAACAATTATCAGACAGTCAGAAAGGAGGGAGCAATGGGAAGAGCCTTTTCTCTTGAAAAGACAAGAAACATCGGTATCATGGCACACATCGATGCCGGAAAAACCACAACAACTGAGAGGATCCTCTTCTACACAGGACGCACCCACAAGCTGGGTGAGACTCATGAGGGCGCAGCCACCATGGACTGGATGGAGCAGGAACAGGAGCGCGGTATAACCATTACTTCTGCCGCAACGACTGCTCAGTGGAAGGACACCAGGATCAACATCATCGACACTCCGGGACACGTAGACTTCACAGTAGAGGTCGAGAGATCCCTGAGAGTTCTCGACGGAGCCGTAATGGTACTTTGCGCTAAGGGAGGTGTAGAGCCTCAGAGCGAAACAGTCTGGAGACAGGCTGAGAAATACGGAGTTCCTCGTATGATCTTCGTCAACAAGATGGACATCCTCGGTGCAAACTACTTCCATGTACTGGATATGATCCATGACAGGCTCAAGGCGAATGCTGTCGCGGTCCAGATCCCTATCGGATCGGAAGCCGACTTCATCGGTATCATCGACCTCATCAAGATGAAGGCCGAGATCTACCACGAGGATGACCTGGGCAAGGCCTTCGATGAGAAGGAGATCCCTGAGAACATGCTCGACGAAGCAAACGCCTGGAGAGACAGAATGCTTGAAGCCGTCGCCGAGTGCGATGAGGACCTCATGATGATGTACCTCGAGGGCGAGGAAATGCCTATCGAAGACATCAAGAGAGTCATCCGCCGCGAGACCATCAAGGGCAACATGTACCCGGTGTTCTGCGGTTCGGCTTATAAGAACAAGGGCGTTCAGCTGATGCTCGACGGAGTCGTTGACTACATGCCGTCGCCTCTCGATATTCCTGCTATCAAGGGCGAGAACCCTTACACAAAGAAGGAAGAAGAGAGACATCCTGACGACAATGGTCCGTTCTCCGCACTTGCGTTCAAGATCATGGCAGACCCGTACGTAGGCAAGCTCGCGTTCTTCAGAGTTTACTCCGGAACGCTGACAGCAGGCTCGCACGTATACAATGCCACGAAGGACAAGAAGGAGAGGATCGGCCGTATCCTGCAGATGCACGCAAATCACAGAAGCGAGATAGAGCAGGTTTACTCCGGCGATATCGCTGCCGCTGTCGGACTGAAGTTCACTACAACAGGCGACACGCTCTGTGACGACAAGCACCCTGTAGTGCTCGAATCGATGGAATTCCCTGATCCTGTTATTGAGATCGCCATCGAACCTAAGACCAAGATCGGTCAGGAAAAGATGGGAATAGCGCTTGCCAAGCTGGCAGAGGAAGACCCTACATTCAGAACATATACAAACCCTGAGACAGGTCAGACTATCATCGCCGGCATGGGAGAGCTTCATCTCGAGATCATCGTCGACAGACTCTTAAGAGAGTTCAAGGTAGAGGCCAACGTCGGTAAGCCGCAGGTTTCCTACAAGGAGACTGTTACCGCAAAGGCCGATGTCGACTGCAAGCATGCCAAGCAGACAGGCGGAAGCGGCCAGTACGCTCACGTCAAGATCAAGCTTTACCCGAGAGAGCCGGGCGAAGGCTTCGAATTCAAGAACTCCATCGTCGGTGGTGCTATTCCTAAGGAATACATCCCGAGCGTACAGGCAGGTATTGAGGAAGCCATGGCTGCAGGTCCTCTTGCGGGCTACAACGTAGTAGATGTCGGAGTAGAGCTGTATGACGGAAGCTATCATGAAGTCGACTCTTCGGAGATGGCATTCAAGGTCGCAGGCTCCAAGGCTTTCAAGGAAGCCGTCATGAAGGCGAAGCCGGTTCTGCTCGAGCCTATCTTCAAGGTTGAGGTCACAGTACCTGACAACTACATGGGCGATGTCATCGGCGACATCAGCTCCAGAAGAGGCAGGATCGAGGGATCAGATATCGAGAACGGAGCAGCAGTAGTCAGAGGATTCGTTCCGCTTTCCGAGATGTTCGGATATGCTACAGACCTCAGATCCAAGACACAGGGCAGAGGCGTTTACAGCATGCAGTTCGACCACTTCGAGAAGCTGCCTGAATCACTGGCAGACAAGATCATCAAGTAATATATTTTTCTAATTTATATAGGAGAATTTAAAAATGGCAAAGCAGAAATACGAAAGAACCAAGCCGCATATCAACATCGGTACAATCGGCCACGTTGACCACGGCAAAACAACTCTTACAGCAGCTATCACATCTGTACTGAACAGAAAGTACGGACTCGGCGGAGACGTAGCATTCGACCAGATCGACAAGGCTCCGGAAGAGAGAGAAAGAGGAATCACAATCTCGACAGCACACGTTGAGTATGAGACACCGAACAGACACTATGCTCAAGTAGACTGCCCGGGACACGCAGACTA
>Ga0256404_1002404_pt1 | contig 41469 bp, 31 predicted proteins | sample RumenRJG_01DNA_FD_185990 | JGI IMG/M metagenome (GOLD analysis project Ga0256404, IMG submission 185990) | Bovine rumen microbial communities from Lethbridge, Alberta, Canada - RJG_01 | ecosystem: Host-associated > Mammals > Digestive system > Stomach > Rumen | place: Canada: Alberta | collected... | reverse complement strand
AAAGGCGATCAAGTCTCTGGCAGAACGGCCAAAGCGAATCAAAACAGTTAATGAACAGCCCTGGAAAGATGCTGGTATCAGGAAAATAAGAGTAAAGAACTATTACATATATTTCCTTGTGGATGATAATGAAATGGCCGTAAAAGTTATTGCAGATATATATATTGGCCGGTCACAGGCAAAACAGATGGCTGACCGAAAAATGGAAGAATTATAAGATCTAGCATTTCCATTTGGCAAAAAACACCCAAGCACGACATCAGAGAATCTTCATTCTGTGTCGTGTTTGGGTGTTTTCTTTTGTGAGAAGAGCAGTATCCGGATATCCCTATTACGCCGCTAAATGATTTAACGACGTAATAGGCCGAAATTGACCATTTTCAGACCTTTTTCAGGTAAAAATCACATTTCTGGCCGCCTTTGCCAAGTGTACTGGTCCTGATGAATTTCAGTCCCGGCAGGTTTCCGTATGTCCGTTCATCATTTTCACAGAAAATCTTTGTGAGTTCCGGACAACCAAGCTCCGTAAAGAATCGATTATAAGGACAAGCAATTATATCCATCCGGTATGCACCTTTTCCCTTCGGATAAAACACGTTCTTAAAACCGCAGCTCTCCCCAAACATCTTTCTACTGATCGGATCCCACATCTTAATGAACAGCCCCGCCATTCCGGGGATCTTCATCATCTTTGCCAGCTTTTCTCCCATCGCCGCCGTATTCCGGATCGCCGCATTCTCGATGATACTGTACGCTTTCTCCGCAGGTATGTATTCTTTTGCGGTTAGGTAGATCGCAGCTGCGGGGAAAATGAAACTGTCTGTATGCGTATGCACACCTTTTGGCAGATTTTGGTACCTTTTCAGAAAGGAATCAAGTCTTTTGGTTGACTTTCTCCAGAGGAAGTCACTCTGTTTCTGTGTCAGCTGTCTGTCCATCTCATCTTTGATGAATGACTTGCTCTTCATGATTTTTTTCGCTTCAGTTTTCATCTGTTTTCTCCTGATGCAAACTCGATGTTATTTTCAACTAACTATATTTTACACCAGAATACGCCAGACACAAGTTTGTAATGCGCCATGCTGACGCGCACATTTTACAGCCCCTTAGATGAACAATTCATCTATTTGCCAATTGGCAGAAAGGGGCAGGATATGGAAGAAAGGAGAAGAGTCAGCGCGCAGGTCATCGGAGCAAATATAAGGAGAATTCGCCTCGAGCACGGCGAAACACAGCAGCAGCTGGGAGAGCTGCTCGGCTATGGGGCGACAACGGTCGCCAATTACGAGAGCGGTTACCGGCTGCCGGATCTGGAGACTTTCTTTGCAATCGCACTGCATTACGGGGCGTCACTGGAAGATTTCATGAGGGAGCAGGATTTTGACATTCACGAATCGTGAATATGACAGGATTGCGGAGCGGATATACTGAAAGTCACGACCGATCATGAAACCGGAACGCCATGATAAGGAGGTAACTATGAAGAAGATTGTTGGAATTGTTGTTGCATTGTTCATACTCTCAATACTGTTTAGAGGCTGCGGATCCAAGTCCTCAGACAAGGATCAGAACACAGTGGCCGGATCGGGACAAGAGGTGAAGGTGTCGCAGGAAGAAAAGGAACAGGACGCACCGCCCGCGGAACAGCCCGAATCGGACAGTCAGGAAGATGAGGAGTCTGCGCTGGCGGAAGAAGAGAATAAGGAAGAGGATCAGGAAGAGCCTCAGCAGGACCAGGAAGCTGTGAGTGAAGAAGCGGAAGAAAATTCCGACGGGGATTCTGACACTCGTTCCGACGATGAGCTGTCACCGGAATTCAAGGAGGCGATGGACAGCTATGAGGCATTCTTCGATGAATATGTGGAATTCATGGAGAAATATAAGAATTCCGACAACCCCGCATCCATGCTCGCGGACTACGCGGATTACATGACAAAATATGCAGATGCGATGGAAAAGATCGACCAGATCGACGAGGATGAGCTGACATCGGCGGAGTACGCCTACTACGTCGATACCATGGCAAGAATCCAGAAGAAACTTCTGGAAGTGAGTCAGTGAGCTGACGGGACCATAACAGGGCTTTTGAAAAACGACCTCCGGGGCAGTTTGTCACAATCGACAGACTACCCCGGAGGTCTCTTTTTGCCCCCGGAGGTCTCTTTTTTGATAGTTATTTATTCTTCACAAGGATTAGGGCGGGACGTATCATTAAAAACGGATCTTCAGAAGCATTTCACGCAGAGTAAGTATTTAATGAAACGGGAGGCGGCACGGTGAGGGAAACAGCAGCATACAAATATCGTGTTTTTGCGCTGTTTCTGATCGTTGCGGCTTTGTTGCATGAAACGCATCTGGGGCTTTCTGAAATAACAAATATCGGAAGATTCTATCGACAGGTGCATCAGTGTATCTCGGATGACTTTGCTTCCTTAGAAGCATTAGATCACAGCACAGCTGATATGATTGAGTGTGTCGAAAACGTGATTGTTCTCGATGCATGCACTAGGGAATTATTAGATTCCTCACAAAATCGGGTCTTGAACGGAATTTACCGGAGTAGGGCCGGAAGGAAAAAGGAGCCGGGCGCCGCGTTTCGCCATTTCCCTTTGGCTGAACTCGTTTTTGATCCGGCTGCAGCGGTGGGATCGCATCTTTTCAGCAGGTTCTTTTTCCCGTGTCCCGCAAGGGAGCTGCTGCTGATTCTTGATTATATCCACAAAATGGACGGCAAAAAATAATATCTGACTGACTGATCGAAGGTCCGGAACGCCGGGCATTGAACAAAGAATTTGGTTAAAGAACAGGAGATTAGTTATGAAAGATATTTTTACCTATATTGTCGTCGCTTTTATGGGAATCGTGGGAGGAGGCGCTTCCCTTTACATTCTGATTTCTCTTCCGGTTATGCTGGCTTGGAAATTGCTGAGGAAAATACGATACGGCACCAGCATGTTCGCTTAAGGAGGGAAACAGGGATGAATTCGTTACTAGCAACCGGTACAGTCATTGTTCTTACGATATTGTTTCTGGCAGCCGGAATATGGGTGTGGCATTCAGAAAATTAGAGAAGGAAAGCGGACACCCCAGAGGCCTCTATTTTGGAGGCCTCTTTTGAGGATAAATAACCTCGGAGGTACGGTTTTCTGATATAATCATCCTGTTTCAGGAGGATTATTATGTTTGCGGATTATCATGTACACACATATTACAGCGATGATTCCGAGTATCCCATGGAGGAGGTCCCGGAGAGCCGGAGCGCATGCCCGTGGCGAACGTGGATTATCCCCGCTACGCGGCCGAGATCGAGGCTCTGAGGTCAAAATAAAGAGACCGGATCACGATCAAAATGGGAATGGAATTTGGTATGCAGACCCATACGATTCCGCAGTATGAGAAGCTTGCAACTGTATCGTGAGCTTGGCGGACGGATTCTGACGATCGGTAGCGACAGCCACTGGAAGGAGCATCTGGGAGCCTTTATAAAGGACACAATGGAAGAGGCAAAGAAGCTTGGATTTCACGAGATCTGTACTTTTGACCGGATGCGCCCGATCCCTCACAAACTTCTAACATAAAGTGGCTGCAAAATAGAGGTACTGCGATGCACGAATACTATTCCAAAAACAAAAAGAAACGGAAGAAGACCATGAACAGCTATCTGCGCCACATTGCTCCCGAACTGTAAGGGGTCAATACGTTTTTCAAAAAAAATGGTGTGAGACACGACCGATCGGAGAGCAGGAGAGTGGTTTCATTCTTCCATTTTAAAAACAGCGATAGTGTTCTATAATATGTCAGTTGCGTATACTCTTTTTCAAAAGATTGACAGGCTATAGACGCGGAAGCGAAAAGTGAGGGAAGGAAAACCACAAATGGACGAATCAAAAAAGAGACTGATCATGTGTATTACGGGAGTATTTTTGTCCGGTGTTGCAGCGGGGATATTCGGCTTCACGGCGTTCGGCATGGACCCCTTTCAGGTCTTTGCTCATGGCTTGTGGGGGCTCACTCCGATTTCCTTCGGCACTTTCTATGTAATACTGAACGGAATCCTGCTTGCCTTTATGTTCTTCTTCAACAGGCGCATGATCGGGCTCGGAACCATCATCAATCTGTTCCTTTTGGGCTATGTGGTGGAGTACACAGGCGTACTCCTGGAAAGGGTCTTTCCTTCCCCGGCAGTCGCTTTGAGAGTCGTCCTGATGATCGCAGCGCTGATTCTGGCGTCTCTCGCGGCTTCTCTGTATTTTGTCGCGGATATGGGAGTCTCGGCCTATGACTGGATCGCACTGACGATCTCTGACCGGAAAGGATGGGCGTTCCGAATCGTCCGCATTGCTACGGATTTCATCTGCGTCCTGACAGGGGGCCTTTTGGGGGCGAAAGTGGGGATCGGCACGGTACTTACCGCGTTTTGTATGGGGCCGATCATCCAGTTCTTCAATGAGAAGATCTCGACGCCGCTTAGGTACGGTATGTCAGCGGATTAGACCACGTGACACAAAACGTGACACAAACCCTGTTACACACACAACCCCCGGCAGATCTGCCGGGGGTTGCGCTTTAATGCGACAGTCCCTTGTTTTTCCGGAATTCTTTCGGTGTGGTCCCCTTCATCTCCCGGAAGGTCTTGGTAAAATAGCTGATATCCTGAAATCCGCATTCTGCCGCGATTTCCGCAATGGATGTCTGAGTTGTGGATAGACGCTCCGCAGCCCGTTCAATGCGGTATTCCCGGAGAAACCGGACAGGAGTTGTTCCAATGGTCGCCCGAAAGCACCGCAGGCATTCGCTCTCGCTGATGGAAGCACTCCCGGAAATGTCGGCGGTGCTTATGGCTTCTCCATAGTTGTCAGTGATGAATTGCAGCATCCGTTTGATCCGCTCACTGTCGCGCAGCTGCTTGGGAGAGATATCGGGATGCATGGATTCAAGATGGTCAGCGATCAGGGCTGCGGCACAGGACAGCATGTATCGGACCTTCAGGTCAAAAAATACCGACTCCTGCACGCATGCCTGCCACGCCTCTTCCAGAGAATCCAGGACATCCTTATGCCATGAGACAGTTTTGTCGAGCCTCATGCCGGCAAAGCGCTTGTTCTGTACGATCGGCAAAATATAGTTTTGATTAAAGGAGCTCTCCGCACTGCCTCCGATCAGACGGGGATGAAAAACCAATGAATGCAGACGGCAATCGTTCGGAAACAATGCCTGACAGCTATGAAGCACGGAAGTATTGACGAAGAAGCCGTCACCGGCAGCCAGATCAAACTGCTCACTGCCGATCACAACGTGGATCGAGCCTTTCGTGACAATAGCGGCCTCCAATTCATCGTGCCAGTGCCAGGGGACTTCCTCTTTGGACAGATCATCGTAATAACAGGCACATGGAAAAGCGGAAGTTCCGTGCTGAACCTGCTCGCGGAAGTACCCGTCTACAGTCGTATGACAAGGTGAAAGCATATCATTTCCTCCTACCTTTTTTTGCTTTTGAAGGTTTTCTTATAAAGAGCAGGGGGGTTATTCCTACTTTGAAAGGATGTGTGATGATATAATCATACCATCTTCGGAAGGATTCCGAAAACACTTTTTGAGGAGGCAAACAACTTGGTCCATATTCTTCTCGCCATTATCTACCTGGCATTTATCAGCCTTGGCCTTCCGGATTCCCTGCTGGGAGCCGCGTGGCCGACAATGCACCAATATTTTGACGTGCCGATCTCCTATGCAGGATGGATCTCCATGATCATCGCGGCGTGCACGATCGTCTCCAGTCTGCTCAGTGACCGCCTGACGCGCAGACTCGGCGCCGGGCGGGTGACGACGATCAGTGTGGGAATGACAGCCGCCGCGCTGTTTGGCTTCTCCGTATCTCCTGCTTACTGGATGCTCCTTTTGTGGGCTGTTCCGTATGGCCTCGGCGCGGGCAGCGTGGACGCGGCGCTGAACAATTATGTCGCGCTGCACTACGAAAGCCGTCACATGAGCTGGCTGCACTGTTTCTGGGGGCTGGGCGCTTCCATCGGCCCCGCTATCATGGGCGCGGCGATCACAAGAGGCATGGGATGGAGCGGCGGATATCGAATTATCAGTGTTTTGCAAGTCGTTCTTACTGCTATACTGGTGCTGAGCCTGCCGCTGTGGAAGAGCCGGAGTGACTCCGTGAAAGCAGAAGCAGGAAAGCCCCTGTCTCTCGGGCAGATCATTGGGATCCCGGGCGTAAAGTCCGTTATGGCATGCTTTTTCTGCTATTGCGCTTTGGAGCAGACCGCCGGCCTGTGGGCCAGTACTTTTCTGGTGCTGCGATGGGGCGTCACCGCGGAACAGGCTGCAACGCTTGCCGGGCTTTTCTATTTTGGCATCACTGCGGGACGGGCTGTCAGCGGATTCGCAACTTTCAGGTTCGATGACAAGCAGATGGTCCGCATCGGACAAGGTATCTTGCTTGCGGGCATTGTCCTTCTGATCCTGCCCATCGGCCGGTTGACAGCCATGATCGGGTTTGTTGCCATCGGCGTGGGCTGCGCACCGGTCTATCCGAGTCTGATCCACTCGACGCCGGAGCACTTTGGAGCGGACAAATCCCAGGCCGTCATCGGCGTGCAGATGGCGAGCGCCTATCTGGGAACCTGCCTGATGCCGCCGCTGTTTGGCGTAATCGCAGCCGCTCTGTCCGTTCGGCTGATGCCGGTTTTCCTGTTGATACTGTTGACAGTTATGTTCATCACCCATGAAAAGCTTAACGGGAGGTAGTGATTTGATTTCAGATTATCATGTACATACTTATTACAGCGACGATTCCGAGTACCCCATGGAAGAGGTCGTAAAGGAGGCCATTTCCCTGGGACTGGAGGAGATTTGCTTTACGGATCACGTGGATTACGGGATCAAGCGCGACTGGGACGACCCGGCCGGAATGCTCTATCGCCCGGGCGGTCCCGGAGAGCCGGAGCGCATGCCTCTGGCGAACGTGGATTATCCTGCCTATGCTGCTGAGATCGAATCTCTGAGGTCAAAATACAGAGACCGGATCGCGATCAAAATGGGCATGGAATTCGGTATGCAGACGTACACGATTCCTCAATATGAGAAGTTGTTCTCGTCCTATCCATTTGACTTCATCATCCTTTCCGTGCATCAGGTGGAGGACAAGGAATTCTGGACCCAGGATTTTCAGCGAGGGCGGACGCAGGAGGAATATAACCTGCGCTACTACGAAGAAATTCTGGCGCTGGTGCAGAAGTATCATCACTACAGTGTCTTGGGACACCTGGATCTGATCTCCCGATATGACGAAGCCGGCTATTTTCCGTTTGAGAAAATCCGGCCCATCGTCACTAAGATTCTGGAAACGGTTATCGCGGATGGCAAGGGCATTGAGATCAACACCTCCAGCCATCGCTACGGGCTGCGGGACCTGACGCCATCCAGGGACATTCTTCGTCTCTACCATGATCTGGGAGGAAGGATTCTGACGATCGGAAGCGACAGCCACCGGAAGGAGCATTTGGGAGCCTATATCCTCGACACAATGGAAGAGGCAAAGAAGCTCGGATTTGAAGAGATTTATACGTTTGAACAGATGCGGCCGATCGCGCATAGGATTTAAAAAAAGGGAGACGGTGTGTCACGGGGACGTATCTACTGACACATTTTGGGACAAAATGTGTCAGTAGATACGTCCCCGTGACACACACCCTTAAATCCCACCTCAGTCTGCAAATTCTACTACCAATCAGGTGCTGCCGCAGCAATTGTCTGCAGACACTTCTTAATCTGGCTGATGAACACATCGGGCTTCATTGGAGTTTTGCTGCACAGCCATCTTTGGATGGACATGACGATCGCGTCCGTAAAGAAATACAGCTGAAACTCGGAGAGGTCATCCTCTCCGTATTCGAAGCGGTTGCTTTCACTGATTCGCTCAAAGATACTCTCCTGAAAGTGTTCGGCAAAAGAATTTTGACCGTTGATTTCGAGCGCTTTTCTGTAGAATTCTCTGTTTTCATAGAAGTATTCGCAAAGACAACGGAGGTGGATCCATCCGGACAGATTCCGGCTGCTCAGAGAGCTGTTCATTATTTCATTGTCAAAAATCTGATTGATCACATCGTATTTGTCTTTGTAGTGATAATAGAAGCTCTTTCGGTTTACACCGCAGCTTTCGCATAACTGCGTGACCGTGATCTGTTCAAACGGATAGATCTGCATCAGACTGCGAAGCTCATCTGCCAAAACCTTTTTGGTATTCTTGCGAGAGGGCATAGGATCACCTTCTGTATTAGGAGCGGCCGGAGCGATTTTTCGGTGCGTAATTTTCGTAAGCGGGAGTTTTGTGCTCTTTGGACTGCCAAAGCGTCTCTGCAGCAGGTGCCCAGCTGCGCGCATAGTCGTCACACTTACTGCACAGCTCTTCCACGGATTCGGCAGCCTCCAGATTGGTCTGTACGGCGCCGGTCTCCTTTACAATCTTTCTAAGAGCAGCGGGGTTCTCCAGCATGGGGCAAGGACGGAGGTGATTGCGGTTAAAGGGCTGCCCATTGTGATAGGCCATGAACAGCGGGCTCTGCAGGATCTCCAAAATGGATTTGTCGCGGATATTCGAGTCGGAAAAGTGTATGAACACGCAGGGCTCCGCATCTCCGTGAGCATTGATGTGGAAGTAGTTTCTTCCTCCTGCGATGCAGCCGCCTACATATTCACCGTCGTTCTGAAAGTCCATGGGGAAGAACGGGATGTCACACTCGGCGCTCCGAATCCGGCGGATCCGATCGATGATCATACGGCGCTGCTCCACAGTCGGCATAAGAGCGGGAACGGCGTTCTGGCCGACCGGCATATAGTGGAAATAAAAGCCGAAGAGTGCTCCTTTGCCGGAAACAAAGCGGAAAAACTCATCGCTTGTGACGGAATCAATATTTTGACTAGTATAGCAGACAGAGATTCCGAATGGAATCCGGCTGCGGCGCAGCAGATCCATAGCGCGCATGACCGACGCATAGTGGCCCTCGCCGCGGCGCGCGTCGTTCGTATCCGGCGTGCCTTCGATGGACAGCAGGAACATGAGGTTGCCAAGCCGGAGTGTATCTCTGCACAGCTGTTCATCGATCAGTGTTGAGTTGGTGTACGCGGCAAAAAAGCAATCACTGTGCTTCTCACAAAGCTTCAGGATATCCTTTTTGCGGACAAGCGGCTCGCCGCCGGTGAGCATATACAGATGCGTGCCCAGTTCTTTGCCCTCAGAAACGATCCGGTCCATCTGCTCATAAGTCAGGGAATCCTTGTGGTCATAGGTGCCAGACCAGCAGCCGATGCAGTGCATGTTGCAGGCCATGGTGGGGTCAAAGAGGATGAGCCACGGGATGTTGCAGCCGTAAATCTCACGGTTTGCCCGGATTTCTTTCGTACCCCGGAAGAATGCCTCAAAGCCAAGGGAGAGAATTGCTTTTTTGGCATATCCGGGGTCCGTGTTGTCCAAAATATCGCCGATCAAACGCATCCAGCGATGATCCGGATCTTTTATATAATCTCGAAGCGAGAGATATTTTTCATCCGTGAGGGCTTCGCCCATAAAGTGCCTGGCAAGCTCCAGGATCTCCAGGTAAGTCTTTGTGCGCTGCTGCTGTCTCTTGTCTGCATCCATTTTTTCTTCAACGTCCAGCTTATACAGCAGTCTGTCAACAAGTTTCTCGGCAACAGCTCTCTCAGCGCGGGGAATCAGATTCGTCATATCGAATACCTCTCTTTATAAGTATTGATCAATAGATAAATATAAATATAAGGATGTAGTTCAAGCTTTGAATATCTGTATTATAGAGAGTTTGTTGTCAAAATTAAGTGGACAGATTGGACACTTTGTCCAAGAAAAATGAACAGTTTGGTTCACTTGTAGTGGAGAGGAATACATGGGTATCAGAATTGTTTGAGAACATATGTAAAAGACCTCTGGGGTAATTTGTTCCCACCTGTGGACAAACTACCCCAGAGGTCAATTGCTATTAGAGGTCAATTGCTTTTAATGCCCATTGACATGGGGAAAAATACGCGCAATAATCGAATCAAAAATAACGTAATAATGTTCCGTCCAAGCGGCAAGGATGTCGTGATCGGAAAATGCAGAGTTAGTATTTTCTGATAATGACATCCCTGCCGCTTTTCGTTTGCTGATAAGAAGACGGCAAATGACGACAGAACAGAAAGGAGGAAACGCTAATGGCAGCATTTGACAAAGTGAAGAGTGGAATTCCGCAAATGGATGAGATCCTGGACTATATACGCATGGGCGATAACGTGGTCTGGCAGGTCACAGACCTCGATGAGTTCCGTTTTTTTGCAATACCGTATGTGAGGCAGGCGATCGAAGATCACCGCGATATTGTCTATATCCGGTTCGCCTGGCACGCACCAATCCTGACAGAACCGGAGATCCTGGAAAAGGTACAGGTTGTGAAATTTGATCCGGATGCCGGATTTGAGTCATTTACTGTGGCGATCCACGATGAGATCACAAGGCACGGACGGGACACCTTCTATGTCTTCGACTGCCTGTCGGAGCTGCAGTCCGTCTGGTACACGGACCTGATGATGGGAAATTTCTTCAGCGTGACATGTCCTTATTTGTTCGAACTGGACACGGTAGCATATTTTCCGGTTATGCGGGGGCGTCACTCTTTTGACGCGATTGCGAGGATCCGCGAGACGACACAGCTCCTTCTGGATGTGTGCTCCAACGAGAAGTGGGTCTATCTGCATCCGATCAAGGTGTGGGAGCGCGCGTCGGACACGATGTTCCTTCCGCACGGATACAGAAAAAGCACGGGAGAATACCGGCTTCTGGAGGACGGAGTCAGCATCAGCCGGTATTATCAGACGTTGCAGCAGGTACGGGACAGGAGTCAGGATCAAAATATAGACAGCTACGACCGCTTTTTTACCATGGCAAAAGCGGCCTTTGAATCGGGACATTTCACGCCACAGATGGAAGCACAGATCATCGACAGTACTATGACTAAGGACGGGAATTTGAAGGAGCTGGTCAGAAAATACTTCACGCCGGCGGATTATTTTGCTCTGCGCGACCGGATGATCGGAAGCGGTGCGATCGGAGGCAAAGCGTGCGGCATGCTGCTGGCCCGAAAGATCGCGGACACAGAACTTGAGGACTACCGCATATATGCAGAGCCGCACGATTCGTTTTATATAGGGTCAGACGTTTTTTACACCTATATTGTGTCAAACGGAGACTGGAAGCTCAGGATCCGGCAAAGATCGCAGGAGGGATATTTTGACGCGGCAGACGAATTGAAGGAGAGACTTCTTGCAGGAAAATTTCCCGGGAAGATCCGGGAGCAGATGCGGGGCGTGCTGGAATATTTTGGCCTGAATCCATTCATTGTCAGATCGTCAAGTTTTCTGGAAGACGGGTTCGGAAACGCCTTTGCAGGTAAGTATGAGTCTGTATTCTGCGTCAACAGAGGGAGTGAAGAGGAGAGGCTGGAAGCTTTCGAGAATGCGGTGCGGCAGGTCTACGCCAGCACCATGGACCGTTCGGCGCTGGAGTATCGCCTGCGGAGGGGGCTTGCCGGCAAAGACGAGCAGATGGCGATCCTCGTGCAGCGTGTGTCGGGAAGTTACTATGAGCGGTATTATATGCCATGTGTCGCCGGTGTCGGGTACAGTCACAGCGCCTATCAGTGGCATCCGAACATGGACCCTTCGGCAGGAATGCTCCGAATGGTCATGGGGCTGGGGACAAAGGCCGTGGACAGAACGAGAGAGGACTATCCCAGGCTCGCAAATCTGGACCGGCCGACAGTCACTGTCTATACCAGTGCTGCGCAAAAGCACAAGTTCTCGCAGCGAAATGTTGATGTGCTGGATTGTCGGGACAATTGCTGCAGAGAGGTGAAGATGGAAGAACTGTTGGGTGTGCTGCCATTCTGGTATAAAAGGATGGTCATGGAGCACGATTACGAGGCGGAGAGAATGCTCAGTGACCGCGGCGTTTACCGTGACGTATGGTTTATCAGTTGCCAGAAATTGTTGGAGAACAGGATTTTTACCGGACTAATGCAGAGAATTCTCAAGACACTGGAGCGGGTTTACGGCACGGCGGTCGATATTGAGTATGCGGTCAACATGGACAAGGACGGCGATTTTGTCGTTAATCTTCTTCAGTGCAGGCCGCTCTTTCTCGGCAGAGAGGGCGAAGCTGTGAGCACTGAAGGAATTGAACTTGCAAGAACGCTGTTTGATGTGCGGGATGCGTCGATGGGCACGTCCAAAAAAAGCAAGGTTGACGTTATTGTCCAGATTGATCCGGCCAAATATGCAGCTTTTCCCTATGCGCAGAAGCATAAGGTTGCGGACGCCGTTGGAAAAATCAATCGGCATTATGCGGGAAGCGGAAAGAATCTTCTTCTGATGACGCCGGGACGGATCGGAACCTCCTCCCCTGAACTGGGCGTGCCGGTTACTTTTGCGGACATCTCATGCTTTGGCGAGATCTGCGAGGTCTCGGACAGCCGGGCTGGCTTCATGCCGGAACTCAGTTACGGGAGCCACATGTTCCAGGATCTGGTGGAGGCAGAGATCAGCTACAGCGCAGTCTTTAATGATCAGAAAACAATTCGGTATGATCCACTGCTGCTCAGTGAGCAGGAGGATCTGTTTGAGAAGATCTGCCCGAATCGGCCGGAGCTCTTGGGTATGGTCACGGTGAAGGAACCAGAGAATTTGTATTACTGGCTGGATTCTATAGGGAACCATGCGGTGTGCGGAACAATCTAATCGACCTCTGAATCTAATCGACCTCTGGGGTAGTTTGGCCCCACTTGTGGACAAAAAAAACCAGAGGTCGAGGTCAAATGCTTCTCAGAAAGCCGCTGCTCGAATCTCCGTTTGCCGGTTCCTTTGGGGACAGGTGTCGGATACTCTCCGCAGAAGCAGGCGCTGCAATAGTAATCGTGACAGGTCAGGCAGTGCAGGTGCTCGACAGGCAGATATCCCAGAGAGTCTGCCCCGATCATCTGACAGATCTCGGGAATCGAATGATGGCAGGCGATCAGGCTTTCCCGAGAGTCTATGTCGGTTCCGTAATAACAGGGGTATAAGAAGGGCGGCGCCGTAACCCGCATATGAATTTCTTTGGCGCCAGCTTCCCGCAGGAGCCTGACAATTCTCGCGCAGGTAGTTCCCCGAACGATTGAGTCGTCAATCAGGACCACTCTCTTTCCTTCCACTGTTTCGCGAATCGGTGCGAGTTTGATCCGGACCTGATCGGCCCGTGCATCCGGCGCAATGAAGGTGCGCCCGATATATTTGTTCTTGATAAGGCCTATCCCGTAAGGGATTCCCGAGGCCTGCGAGTAACCTAGTGCGGCATCCAACCCCGAATCCGGTACGCCAACAACCACATCGGCGCATATAGGGTGTGTTTTAGCCAGGTCAGCCCCTGCACGCTGTCTTGCAGCGTGAACGGAGATGCCGTCGATGACGGAGTCCGGACGGGCAAAATAGATATATTCGAAAATACAGATCCGCCTTTCACGGCTTTCGCAATGCTCTTTGCGGGAGCAGACGCCCTCTGAGGTGAATACCAGGATCTCGCCGGGTTCCACATCTCGGATGAACGCTGCGCCGACTGCGGCCAGGGCACAGCTCTCGGAGGCGACCACATAGCTTCCGTCCTCTGTCTGCCCGTAACAGAGCGGCCTGAAGCCGTAGGGATCTCTTGCGCAGATCAGTTTCTGCGGCGACATGATGACCAGAGAGTAAGCACCTTCCAAGGTGTTCATGGCCCGGCTGACGGCTTCCTCAATGGAAGGGGCGCGAAGCCGTTCCCGGGTTATGATGTAGGCGATGGTCTCGGTGTCGCTGGTCGTGTGGAAGATGGCGCCGGACAGCTCCAGTTCTGAGCGGAGCGCGGCGGCGTTGGAGAGATTGCCGTTGTGCGCGATGGCCATGTGTCCCTTCTGGTGATTCACTTCGATGGGCTGGCAGTTTCGTCTGTTTGCCACGCCGGTCGTTCCGTATCTGGCGTGCGCTACGGCAATGCTGCCTTTGGGAAGACGGGAGAGAACATCTCCGGTAAAAACTTCACTCACCAGGCCCAGGTCTTTGTGGGAGTGGAAGAGTCCGTCCTCATTGACAACTATGCCGCAGCTCTCCTGGCCTCTGTGCTGCAGGGCATACAAGCCGTAATAACACATCCTTGCCACATCAGACGGCTCATTTGACATTACTCCGAAAACACCGCATTCTTCGTGGATCTTCATAATTTTGCTCCTCACTGATTTCGAGAATATTGATTATTCAGGATTTGAGAAAAAAAGGGCACAATGACTCCGGAAGCATTAAAGCTTCGGCACGTCATTGCGCCCTTATGTTTAACTCAGGTGGAAAGTCTCCCGCCTCTACAGGCGGTGAGTTTGAAACAAACCTTATTCAGTGGCGGGAGACAATCCCCACTGAATTAAATGATGCACACGCGTGCGGAAAGGAAGGAGCTGTCCGAAGGACAGCCCGCACGCGGCGCAGCGGCTCGCTCTGCGAGCCTTGAACTCGGCTGGGAAGTCTCCCTTAAATCTTTTCTAAAGAGTACAGTCGGTGTAGAGAATTGTCAACGGGTGGAATTTGCTTTGTGCAAAATGACGATAATTTCTTCTTGGAAAAACTGTATAATTGTATACAATGTTCTTTGACTTCCGGGATGGGGCGAGTATAATAAACGGCATAAAGCAAGGGCGCTGCAGGATGATGAGATCCGGCAGCGCCTTTCTTATTTTATATATCTCACTCGGGCAAGGGAGTCCGGATCCGCAGGATCCGGGCTCCTTTTCTGATGTATGGCAGGGTGCACGGCCGTATCGAAAATGAGAAGCAGAAATGAGAGCCTCAAGTGAGATAGAGAAAAGGAGGAAATACAATGAACTACGATGTATCAACCGTGATCTGGGTACTGGTGGCGACCGCCCTGATCTACTTCATGCAGGCGGGATTTGCGCTGTGTGAAGCGGGTCTTACCAGGGCAAAAAATACAGGTAATATTTTGATGAAGAACCTGATGGACTTCTGTATCGGGACGCCGTGCTATTGGCTGGTCGGCTTCGGGATCATGTTCGGAAGCACTGCGCCGATTATCGGACGGCTCGATCCCATGATCCGCGGAATCTACGGCGCAGAAAATACAGTGGTGCCGCAGACCATGCCCCTCTGGTGCTATGTGATCTTTCAGACCGTTTTCTGTGCGACGGCAGCGACCATCGTTTCCGGATCCATGGCGGAGCGCACGAATTTTAAGGCTTACTGCCTCTACTCGGCGGCCATCTCTCTTTTGATCTATCCGATCGGCGGGCACTGGGCCTGGGGCGGCGGCTGGCTGTCCGGCCTTGGCTTCCACGATTTTGCCGGAAGCGCAGTGGTGCACAATGTAGGAGGAGCCATCGCCTGTCTGGGAGCCTGGATGCTGGGACCCCGCATCGGCAAGTACGACCGGGACGGCAAGGTCAGGGCGATCCCGGGGCACAACATGATGGCTGTGGCGCTGGGCGTCTTCATCCTGTGGTTCTGCTGGTTTGGATTTAACGGCGGCTCCACCGCTTCCATGGCGGACGGCGCGGACGCCTTCCATGCGTCGCTGGCATTCATGAACACGAACCTGGCGGCGGCGGTCGCGACGGTTGTGACGATGATCTTTACATGGCTTCGCTATGGAAAGCCGGATGTCTCCATGACCCTGAACGCATCTTTGGCAGGCCTTGTGGCGATCACGGCGGGCTGTGACTGCGTTTCACCCTTTGGCGCTTTTGTGATCGGTGTTGTGGCCGGATTCCTGGTGGTTCTGTCTGTTGAGTTTTTTGACAACGTTGCCAGGATCGATGACCCGGTCGGCGCCGTGTCGGTCCATATGGTAAACGGAATCTGGGGCACGATTGCGGTCGGCCTGTTCAGTACAGGTGAAGATGGCGTCATGAAGGGCCTCTTCTACGGAGGAGGGGCAAAACTTTTCGGCGTTCAGGCACTGGGGATTGTCGCGATTGACGTCTATGTGCTTCTCACAATGTTTGTTGTGTTCAAACTGATTGACCGCGCAATCGGGCTGCGCGTGCCGGCACAGGTAGAAATTGACGGCCTCGATATGCATGAACACGGCCTGGCCAGCGCTTACTCCGGCTTTTCTGTGAGTGACGTCTCCAACATGGTCATGGATGTCAACGAGAACACCTACCTTGGGGAAGGCGAATATGCGAAGGCTTCTGAGGCGCAGGTCAGCGCAGCAGTGAAGGTTGAGGGCGCGCCAGTCACGGCAGTCGCGCCAGTCGCGGCAGGAGAGAGCGCAGGCTCCGCCGTGCCGGCCGGGCACAGGGCAGAGACAGGCATGCACAGGGTTTCCATCATCTGCCGGATGAGCAAATTTGATGAGCTTAAGCATGCACTCAACGAGCTGGGCGTGACCGGAATGACCATGTCCCAGGTTATGGGCTGCGGTATCCAGAAGGGATCTGAAGAGCGCTACAGAGGCGCGGTAGTCGATTCAACGCTCCTTCCCAAGGTCAAAGTAGAGGTAGTCGTCTCCAAGATCTCCGTGCAGAGCGTCATTGATGCAGCTAAGAAGGCTCTTTACACAGGACACATCGGCGATGGCAAGATCTTTGTGTATGATGTGACGAAGGTAGTGAAAGTCAGAACAGGCGAGGAGGATTTTGACGCGCTGCAGGATGTGGAGTGAGCGAATTGCACCACAGAAGTCAAATTTGTGTATAATTGTATACAAAATAGTGTTGACATTCACTTCACACTATGTATAATAATGACTCAAAGGCAAGGGTGTCTTAACAGACGGTGACGACCGTCTGTTAAGGCGCCTTTTTTGCGTGTGAGCAACAAGCCATGCACAGACAAGCAAGGAGGTAAAATCATGAACATCCCCGAAATCTACGGAAGTATGGTATTTAATGACAAAGTTATGCGGGAGCGTCTCCCCAAGGATATATACAAGGCAGTGCGAAAGACCAGTAAGAACGGCACGCATCTGGAGCTGGATGTGGCCAACACCGTGGCAGCTGTCATGAAGGAGTGGGCGATGGAGAAGGGCGCGACCCACTTCACCCACTGGTTCCAGCCGATGACCGGCCTGACTGCCGAGAAACACGACGGCTTTATCTCCCCCACAGAAGACGGGCAGGTCATCATGGAGTTCTCCGGCAAGGAGCTGGTCAAGGGCGAGCCTGACGCCTCCAGCTTCCCTTCCGGAGGCCTCCGGGCTACCTTCGAGGCCCGCGGCTACACCGCCTGGGATCCCAGCTCACCGGCTTTTGTCAAGGACGGATCGCTCTACATTCCCACCGCTTTCTGCTCTTACGGCGGAGAAGCTCTGGACAAGAAGACCCCGCTCCTGCGGTCCATGGAAGCCCTCTCGGACGCAGCTGTCAAAGTATTGCACCTTCTGGGCAACACCGCCGTCACCCACGTGGACACGACCGTGGGATCTGAGCAGGAATATTTCCTGATCGACAAGGACCTCTACAAGAAGAGAAAAGACCTTCTTCTGACCGGCCGCACGCTGATGGGAGCGCCGGCGCCCAAGGGACAGGAGATGGAGGATCACTATTTTGGCGTGCTTAAGCCCAAGGTGTCGGAATACATGCACGCGCTGGACAAGGAGCTCTGGGAGCTTGGCGTGCCGGCCAAGACCAAGCACAACGAGGTCGCCCCGTCCCAGCACGAGCTGGCGCCTGTCTTTGAGACGGCAAACGTGGCCGTCGACCACAACCAGCTGACCATGGAAGTGATGAAGAAGGTGGCGGACCGCTTCGGATACGCGTGCCTGCTGCACGAGAAGCCTTTCGAGGGCATCAACGGATCGGGCAAACACAACAACTGGTCCATCAGCACCGACACCGGCGAGAACCTCCTCGATCCCGGAAAGAAGCCCGGCGAGAACCTGCAGTTCCTGGTCTTCCTCATGGCGGTCATCGCGGCAGTCGACGAGTACCAGGAGGTCCTGAGAATTTCCGTCGCGACGGCCGGAAACGACCATCGCCTGGGCGGGAACGAGGCGCCGCCCGCGATCATCTCCATCTTCGTGGGAGACGAGCTGGCAGAAGTCCTGCGGTCTGTCGAGGAAGGCACATCCGTATCGGGCATGGGCAAAAAACAGATGGGCATGGGCGCGCACGTCCTGCCGCACATCACCCGCGACACGACGGACAGAAACCGCACTTCGCCTTTTGCCTTCACCGGCAACAAGTTTGAGTTCCGCATGCCGGGCAGTTCACTGTCCGTGGCCAACCCCAACATCGTGCTGAACACGGCGGTTGCCGAGGCGCTGACGCAGATCTACGAGGCCCTTAAGGATGTGGCGCCGTCCGAAATGGACGCGGCAGCGCATGCGCTCCTTCGTCAGATGCTGGCAGAGCACAAGAGGATCCTCTTCAACGGCAACGGCTACACGGAAGAGTGGGTGGAAGAGGCTGCCCGCAGAGGCCTTGCAAATCTGGGCTCCCTGCCGGACGCCATGCCGCACTTCATCTCCGAGAAGTCGCTGAACCTCTTCACAAAGCATGGCATCTTTACCAGGGAAGAAGTCTTCTCCCGCTATGAGATTCTTCTGGAAAACTATGCGAAGACCGTGCACATCGAGGCGCTCACGCTCATGGAGATGGTCCGAAAGGATTTCACTACCGGCCTTGTCCGCTACATGAAGGACGTGACCACCGAAGCGCTCAAGAAGAGAGATCTCCTTCCGGGGAGCAAGTGCAGTTATGAGAGCGATATTTTGAAGACATTGGATGAGACCAGCGAGCAGATCTTGCGGGCTATGGAGGCCCTGGCGGCGGATACGGCGAAGGCAGAGCGCATAGAGGACATCCTTGAGCAGGCAAAATATTATCACGAGATCATTCTCACCGAGATGGACGAGCTGCGCAGCTGGACAGACAGGGCAGAGGCCATCATTCCGGATGAATATCTGCCTTATCCGACCTATGAGAAGATGCTGTTCTCACTCAGATAAGAGGAAAAACCATGTGGTATCAACAGGAACATGATGCCTGCGGCATCGGAAGTATCGTAAACATTGACGGTAGAAAGGATCACAAGGTCCTGGATGACGCGCTTCATATTGTGGAAAAACTGGAGCACAGGGCAGGAAAGGACGCCACCGGAGAAGTGGGAGACGGCGTCGGGATCCTGACGCAGATCTCCCACAGATTTTTCGTCAAAGCGGCGGCGGAGGCCGGAATCGATAAGGTAGCAGGCCTTAAGGAAGGCGACTACGGCGTCGGCATGTTCTTCCTGCCGCAGAATACGCTCCGCAGGACGCTGGCAAGGCGCATGTTTGAGGTGATCACGCAGAAGGAAGGCATGGAAGTCCTTGGCTGGAGGGAAGTTCCCGTCCATGAGGAGATCCTCGGAAAGGCGGCCGTCGACTGCATGCCCTGCATCTGCCAGTGCTTTGTGGCGAGGCCGGACGGGGTGCAGAAGGGGATCGATTTTGACCGAAGGCTCTACGTTGTCCGAAGAGAGTTCGAGCAGTCTTCCGAAGATACCTACATCTGCTCGCTCTCGTCCAGAACGATCGTCTACAAGGGCATGTTCCTGGTGGGTCAGCTGCGCCGTTTCTACGACGACCTGCAGGATCCGGAGTACGAAGCGGCCATCGCGATCGTGCACTCGCGCTTTTCGACCAACACGACGCCGTCTTGGCACCGGGCCCATCCCTACAGGATGATCGCCCACAACGGCGAGATCAACACGATCCGGGGCAACATCGACAGAATGCTGGCCAGAGAAGAGACCATGACAAGCCCTGTCATGCAGGACGACCTCGACAAGATCTTCCCGGTTGTGGACAGAAGCGGGTCGGACTCCGCCATGCTGGACAACACGCTGGAATTCCTCTACATGAACGGCATGCCGCTGGCGCTCGCCATGATGGTGATCATCCCCGAACCCTGGAAGCACAACACTTTCATGAGCGGGGACAAGAAGGATTTCTACCACTACTACGCGACCATGATGGAGCCCTGGGACGGACCGGCGGCCATCCTCTTCACAGACGGTGAGATGCTGGGCGCGACCCTGGACAGAAACGGCCTTCGCCCGTCCAGATACTATATTACCGACGATGAGAGGCTGATCCTGGCCTCTGAAGTCGGCGTCCTGGACATTGATCCGGCGCGCATCGTGAAGAAAGCGCGTCTTGAGCCCGGGCGCATCCTTCTGGTGGACACAAGGCAGAAGAGGATCATCTCCGATGAGGAATGTAAGACTTATTACGCGGGAAGAAGTCCCTACGGCGAGTGGCTTGACAGAAATCTTCTGCATTTAAGGAGCCTTGCGATCCCCAACAGGAAGATCCCCGTGCACTCCCAGCAGGTCCGGGACCGCCTCTACAAGGTGTTCGGCTACACCTATGAGGACGTGAAGGACCAGATCCTTCCCATGGCGGAGAACGGCGTGGAGCCCACTCTTTCCATGGGGCACGACGCGCCGCTGGCGGTGCTGTCCAAAGCCCATCAGCTGCTCTTCAACTACTTCAAGCAGCTCTTTGCCCAGGTCACCAATCCGCCGATCGACTCTCTGAGGGAGAAAATAGTGACGGATACAACGGTCTACATCGGCTCCGACGGAGACCTTCTGGGGGAAAAGAGCGGCAACTGCACGGTACTGGAGGTGGACAACCCCATTCTGACCGGGGTGGATCTCTTAAAGATCCGCAGCCTGAACCAGCCGGGCTTCCGCGCCCGGACCATCTCCCTGCTCTTTTACAAGAATACTTCGCTGGAGAGAGCGCTGGACCAGCTTAATATCGCGGTGGACCGCGCGGCGGCAGCGGGCTTCAACATTCTCATCCTCTCCGACAGGGGCGTGGACGAGAACCATGTGCCGATCCCTTCTCTGCTTGCGGTTTCCAGCGTGGAACAGCACCTGGTGCAGACCAAGAAGCGCACTGCAGTCTCTCTGATTCTGGAGAGTGGCGAGCCCAGGGACGTCCATCAGATCGCGACTTTGCTGGGCTTTGGCGCGCGGGCGGTCAATCCCTATCTGGCGCACGAATGCATCGGGGAACTGATCGAACTGGGAATCCTGGACAAGGATTATCACACGGCGGTGGAGGACTATAACAAAGCTCTCTTATCCGGCGTTGTCAAAATAGCGGCTAAGATGGGCATTTCGACGCTGCAGTCCTATCAGTCCGCCCGCATTTTCGAGGCCATCGGGCTGGGGAGAGAGGTGATCGATCGATATTTTGCCGGAACAGTGAGCCGCGTGGGCGGAATCGGCATCAAAGAGATCGAGGAAGGGGTGGCCTTCCGGCACGATCACGCTTTTGACCCGCTGGGACTGGGCGTGGACGAGACCTTGGACTCGGTCGGATTCCACTACCTCAGGAGCGGACAGGACAAAGAGGACCACATGTACAGCCCGGAGACCATCGTGACGCTGCAGAGGGCGGTGCGCGAGGGATCCTACGAGCGCTTCAGGGCTTACACGGACCTGGTGGACGACGCCGGAAGGCCGCACACCCTGCGCGGACTGCTGGAATTCGTGCCGGCGGGCGAGGCAGTGCCTCTCGAGGAGGTGGAGCCCGCCTCGGAGATCGTCAAACACTTCAAGACCGGGGCCATGAGCTACGGGTCCCTCTCCGCCGAGGCGCACGAGACATTGGCCGTGGCCATGAACTCGATCGGCGCCCGCTCCAATACCGGTGAGGGCGGAGAACTGCGGGAGCGCTTCGGGACGGAGAAAAACAGCAAGATCAAGCAGGTGGCCTCGGGAAGGTTTGGCGTCACCAGCGAGTACCTGTGCAGCGCCGAGGAGATCCAGATCAAGATGGCCCAGGGCGCGAAACCCGGCGAGGGCGGCCACCTTCCGGGCAAAAAAGTGTACCCCTGGGTGGCAGAGACGAGATTCTCCACGCCCGGCGTGGCGCTGATCTCGCCGCCGCCGCATCACGACATCTATTCGATCGAAGACCTGGCACAGCTGATCTACGATCTCAAGAGCGCCAACAGAGCTGCGAGAATCAATGTCAAACTGGTCTCCGAGGCAGGAGTAGGCACCATCGCGTCCGGCGTCGCCAAGGCGGGCGCACAGGTGATCCTGATCTCGGGGTATGACGGAGGGACCGGCGCGGCGCCCGGCAGCTCCATCCACAACGCGGGACTTCCCTGGGAACTGGGCCTGACGGAGGCGCACAGGTGCCTTACGGAAAACGGTCTGCGGGACAAGGTCGTTCTGGAGACGGACGGAAAGCTCATGAGCGGCAGGGACGTGGCCATAGCGGCGCTGCTCGGAGCGGAGGAATTCGGCTTCGCGACGGCTCCTTTAGTCTGCCTGGGCTGCATGATGATGCGCGTCTGCTCCAAGGATACCTGCCCCGTGGGCATCGCGACGCAGAACAAGACGCTGCGTGGGTGCTTTAAGGGAAAACCGGAATACGTCACCCGCTTCATGCTCTATATCGCGGAGCAGGTCCGCGAGATCATGGCGGAGCTGGGATTCCGCAGTATGGCGGAGATGACGGGAAGATCGGACTGCCTGCGGGTGAGGAAAGAACTCATCACGGACAGGGCCTTTAAGGTGGATATGCGTCAGATCCTGGGAGAGAGCCCCATGCCGGTCCTCTCGGAGGCTGACAGGGAGAGCGGAAATTACGGGCTTTATGCGCCCAAGAACCTCTATGACTTTGAGCTGGAGAAGACGCCGGACCTGGCGCATCTTCTGCCGGCCTTCGAGGAGGGGCTCGCGGAGCTTTCCGGGGGCAGGGCGACCTCCGGGGTATCGGGTGCAGCCGGCGCCGGGCATTACGAGACGACCTTGAAGGTGTCCTCCACGGACAGGGCTTTCGGGACGATTTTCGGCTCCGAGATCACAAAGCGTTTCGGAGGGAGCCTCGCGGAGGATACTTTTGTGGTCCGCGCGCAGGGCGGCGGCGGCCAGTCCTTCGGCGCCTTTCTCCCGGCGGGCATCACGATCAGGCTTTCGGGCGACGCCAACGACGGCTTCGGCAAGGGGCTGTCTGGCGGAAAACTCGTGCTGGTGCCGGATCCGAAGAGCCGATTTGATGCAAGCCAGAATATCATCGTCGGAAACGTCGCTCTGTACGGCGCGACGGGCGGAAAGGCCTTTATTAACGGCATAGCGGGAGAGCGGTTCTGCGTCCGCAATTCCGGCGCGATCGCTGTCGCGGAAGGTTGCGGCGACCACGGCCTGGAGTACATGACCGGAGGCCGCGCCGTAATCCTTGGTGGGACCGGCAAGAACTTTGCGGCCGGCATGAGCGGCGGAATCGCCTATGTGCTGGATCGGGACCACAGTCTTTACAGAAGGATCAACAAAGACATGGTGGCTCTGCAGGAGCTCACGGAGAAATATGATATCGCTGAGCTGGGCGATATTTTGACAGAGTATGTCGCGGAAACAGGGTCAGAGCTGGGACGGAAGATTCTCGCTGATTACGAGGAGTACATTCCTTTCTTCAAGAAGGTCGTGCCGCTGGACTACCAGCGGATGCTGACGGCGATCGGCAGGTTCGAGGAGCAGGGGATTCCGCACGACAAGGCTGTGCTGGAGGCGTTCCGTGAAGTTACAAGTCAGTAAAGCTCACAAAGAGGTGCATGATGGGAAAAGCAACCGGATTTCTGGAATACAAAAGACAGGACAATATCGACAGGCAGCCGCTGGAGAGGCTGGCGGACTATCGGGAGTTTCACCTGCCGCTGTGCGAAGAGGAGAGGCGGGAGCAGGGCGCGCGCTGCATGAACTGCGGCGTGCCCATGTGCCAGAGCGCGATGAAGCTCTCCGGTATGGTCACCGGATGTCCTCTTCACAACATGATCCCGGAGTGGAATGACCAGGTGTATCTGGATCATCCCAGGCACGCGCTGTCCAGGCTCCTCAAGACCAGCAATTTTCCGGAGTTTACCGGCAGGGTCTGCCCCGCGCTCTGCGAGAAGGCCTGTATCTGCGGCATGAACGGCGAGCCGGTCACGATCCACGACAATGAGCTCTACATCATTGAGACGGCGTTTAAGAACGGCTGGATGAAGCCCAGGATCCCGCAGCACAGAAGCGGCAGGAAGGTGGCGGTCATAGGGAGCGGTCCGTCAGGCCTCGCTGCGGCGGACCAGCTGAACCACAGAGGACATCTGGTCACTGTCTTCGAGCGGGAGGACCGGATCGGCGGGCTTCTCATGTACGGGATTCCGAATATGAAGCTGGACAAGTCGGTGATCGAGCGGCGCCGGAAACTGATGGAGGAGGAGGGCGTGATCTTTCGCACCGGTGTCGACGTGCAGGGCGCTGTAGCCGAGGAGATTCTGCGCGAGTATGACGCCGTGGTCCTTGCCTGCGGCGCCAAAAGAGCGAGATCCTTGTCGGTAAAGATCACCGAGACGGCGGGCTCCGAATTCGATGAAAAGGTACCTCAGAGGTCGGAAGAGGTCAGGGGCGTCTGTTTTGCCGTGGATTATCTCACGGAGAGCACCAGAAAAGTGCTGGGCGGAACAGGGCACTGGCGCGGAGACGCCAAGGGCAAACACGTTGTGGTCGTCGGCGGCGGTGACACCGGCAATGACTGTATCGGAACAGTCCTGCGGCAAGGCTGCGCAAGCGTGACGGCTCTGGAGATGATGCCGGCGCCTCCCGCAGTCAGGACGGCGGCCAATCCCTGGCCGGAGTGGCCCAAAGTCCTCAAGACCGACTACGGCCACCGGGAGGCGATCGCCAGGTTCGGCCGCGATCCCCGCGTCTTCAGCACCACGGTCAAGGAACTGATCCTGCGCAAGGGGAAGCTCTGGAAGATCAGAACCGTGCAGGTGCATTTCGAGAACGGACGCCTTGTCGAGGTGGAAGGAACGGAGAAGGTCATTCCCTGCGGGCTTCTTCTTATTGCGGCGGGATTTTTGGGCTGCGAGCCCTATACGGCGGAGGCCTTCGGGGTTCATCTGACTGCCCGGGGCAATGTGGAGACAGCTGAAGGACCCGACCACTATCGGACCAATGTCGACAAGGTCTTTACGGCCGGCGACATGCACAGGGGGCAGTCCCTTGTGGTCTGGAATGTGGTGGAAGGCAGGGGCTGTGCCAGAGAAGTGGATGAGTTTCTGATGGGATACACGTCGCTGCGGGAGCAGTGAGTGTGTCATGGGGACGTATCCGCTGACACATTTTGAAATGTCACGGGTTTCGCGTGTGTCACGGGGACGTATCTGCTGACACATTTTGTTTCAAAATGTGTCAGCAGATACGTCCCCGTGACACAAACAAGGAGGAAAGGATGACAAAATACGTATTTGTGACAGGAGGCGTCGTCTCCGGCCTGGGCAAGGGAATCACGGCTGCCTCACTGGGCAGGCTCCTGAAGGCGCGCGGCTGCAAAGTGACCATGCAGAAGTTCGACCCCTATCTCAACATGGACCCGGGCACCATGAACCCGATTCAGCACGGCGAAGTTTTCGTGACCGACGACGGGACGGAGACGGACCTGGACCTGGGGCACTACGAGCGCTTCATCGACGAGAGCCTGGATCACAACTCCAACGTGACCTCGGGCAAAATATACTGGTCCGTACTGAATAAAGAGCGCCGCGGAGATTATGGCGGCGGAACGGTGCAGGTCATTCCCCATGTGACAAACGAGATCAAGAGCCGGTTCTATGTGGAACCCAGGAGGTCGGAGAACGCGCTGGTCAGCGAGACACCCCAGAGGTCGGACAGGGCCTCCATCGCGATCATCGAGGTGGGCGGCACGGTGGGCGATATCGAATCCCAGCCCATCTACGAGGCCATCCGCCAGTTCATGCAGGAAAAGCCCCAGGGAACCTGCTGCATGATCCACGTGACGCTCATGCCTTATCTGCACGGCTCGGAGGAACTCAAGACCAAACCGACGCAGGTCAGCGTCCGGGAGCTGCAGCGGATGGGAATCCGGGCGGATATCATCGTCTGCCGGTCCGAGTATGAGATCCCGCAGGCTATGCGCGACAAGATCGCGCTTTTTTGCAATGTGCCCGTCACGCACGTTCTGGAGAACCTCAATGCCTCTTCGATCTACGAGGTCCCGCTCATGATGGAGGAGGAGCATCTGGCGGAGGTGGTCTGCGACTGCCTGAGGATCCCCTGTCCCGAGCCGGATCTCTCCGACTGGAACCGCATGGTGCACGCGATGCGCAATCCCAAAACCAGGGTTACCATCGCTCTTGTGGGAAAATATACCCAGCTGCACGACTCTTACCTGAGCGTCGTGGAGGCCCTCCACCACGGAGGTTTCGCGTCCGGCGCGGAGGTGGAGATCAAGTGGGTGGATTCGGAGGAACTGGAGAAGGACCCGGCGGCCATCGGCGACGCGCTCAGCGAAATCGACGGAATGATCATTCCGGGAGGTTTTGGCAACCGGGGGACGGAGGGCATGATCCTGGCCGCGCAGTACGCGAGAGAGAACGGGATCCCTTTTCTGGGAATCTGCCTGGGTATGCAGATGGCCCTGGTCGAATTTGCCAGAAATGTAGTGGGGTGGAAAGACGCCAACAGCTCGGAACTGGATCCCGAGACGGCGCATCCGGTCATCGATCTGATGCCGGAGCAGGCGGGCGTCACGCAGCTGGGCGGGACCATGCGCCTGGGCGCGTATCCCTGCGATCTGGTTCAGGGGACGCTCGCACACAGGCTCTATGGCCGGGAGAAGATCCACGAGAGACACCGTCACCGCTACGAAGTCAACAACGAGATGCGGGAGGATCTTGAAGGGGCGGGACTTACTTTTTCCGGGATCTCGCCGGACGGCAGGATCGTAGAAATGATTGAATGGAGCGGGCATCCATATTATATTGGAACACAGGGACATCCCGAATTTAAATCCAGGCCCAACCGCGCGCACCCGCTCTTTGCGGGACTTGCGGCGGCGGCAGTTCAGAGGAAAGAATCGAGGTAATAATGCGAAGTTACAGTGAAATCCGTGAGTTTATTGAAGAGAATGATGTTGAGTTTATAAGGCTTGCCTATTTTGACGTGTTCGGAACGCAGAAAAATATCGCGATCATGTCAGGCGAGCTGGAGAGAGCGATGAAGTACGGAATTTCCATTGACGGAGCGGCGGTGGCCGGGTTTGACGCCAGCATCCGCAGCGACCTCTTCCTGCGGCCCGATCCTTCCACCATCTCGATTGTCCCCTGGAGGCCGGCGGACGGAAGAGTCTGCCGAATGTTCTGTGACATTGTCTATCCGGACGGGACGCCCTTCGAAAGAGACACCCGCTTTATACTCGGGAAAGCGATTCAGGAAGCCCGCTCCAAAGGAATAGAAGTGAAATTCGGACCGGAGGTAGAGTTTTACGTGTTCCGGCAGGACGAGCACGGACGCAGGACCGATACGCCGATCGACCAGGCAGGCTATATGGACATTGATCCTCTGGATGCGGGCGAAAACCTGCGCAGGGATATCTGCTACGCACTGGTGGAGATGGGAATCACTCCCGAATCCTCTCATCACGAGCAGGGACCCGGCCAGATGGAGATCGACTTCCGGTACGGAGATCCCATGACGGCCGCCGACAATACCTCCACTTTCAAGTGGGCAGTGCGCAGCATCTGCGCGGCGGACGGCTATGTGGCGGACTTCTCGCCCAAGCCCATTTCGGACAAACCGGGCAACGGCATGCACCTCAATATTTCGGTGCACCGCATAGGAGAAGAGGACCGGCCGACGGATCTGGACGCCTTTATGGCCGGTATTCTCAAGTACATCCGTGAGATCACCCTGTTCCTGAATCCCTCCGAGCAGTCCTACTGGCGCTTTGGCCGCATGGAGGCGCCGCGCTACATCAGCTGGTCCATGCAGAACCGCTCGCAGCTGATCCGCGTGCCGGCAGACCCTTCCGGGCGCAGAAGGATCGAACTGCGGTCCCCGGACCCGCTTGCCAATCCCTATCTGGCTTTCGCTCTTTTGATCTATGCAGGGCTGGAGGGGATCGAACAGAACATGACGCCTCCGCAGTCCATCGAGGCGAACCTCTACAAAGAAGATCCGGCGCTGATGCGGGGACTTGAGCAGCTCCCGGCGTCCAGGCAGGAGGCAGTGCAATGCGCGATGCAGAGCGAACTGGTCAGGCGCCGTGTTCCCGGGTCGTGCCTGGAGGCATACGCGTATGAAGGGAAGAAGTAAGACCTGTTATTGTCTGGCCGCTGCCGGCAAGGAGGACAATGTCCTTCTGCTGCGGCAGATTCTCCGGGGCGTTTCGGCTCCCGGGCAGATCCAGATCCGTCAGGCCCTGACGCTCGAGCAGGTCAGGCGCGGGGTGACGGGAGCGGGGGCGCAGGCGCCGGCGGACCTTCTGATCGCCGCCATGCCGCTCAGTGACGGAGCCGGCGTGGAGGGCATCATCGATGTGGCGCAGAGAAACCCGCAGCTGATGATCATTCTGATGGTAAGACAGGAAGCTTTCGAACAGGTGACTTACCAGTGCAGAAACCTTCCGATCTTCGTCGTCGCCATGCCCTTCAAGCGGCAGGTGCTGGCGGAAGCGGCCTCCTTTATGCTCCGGATCGGTACGGCCATGGCCGACAAGGACAAGGAGCTGGCGCGCCTGAGAAAGAACCTGAGCGAGGTCAGGACCATTACACGCGCCAAGATCCGGCTGATGCAGACGCGGCAGATGACGGAAGAAGAGGCCCACTATTATCTCGAAAAAGAGGCCATGGACAGGAGCCTGACGAAGAGAGAGGTGGCGGAGGAGATATTGAATCAGTAGTGTGTCACGGGGACGTATCCGCTGACACATTTTGAAATGTCACGGGTGTAGCGTGTGTCACGGGGACGTATCTACTGACACATTTTGGAACAAAATGTGTCAGTAGATACGTCCCCGTGACACAATTTGCGAACTGAGAATGACATTTCACGCAAGATCAGCAGCAGCGGCAGCGCCTCGAGTATAATGTGATTATGTTATAAGATGTATGGAGAGGTGGGCCCAAGAGGCACGCCGGGATAAAAAAAGGGGGCTTTTATGAAAACAATGCAGGCATTTAACCCGTATCTTCCCAGCTGGGAGTATGTTCCGGACGCGGAGCCGCATATTGTCGACGGCAGGGTGTATATCTACGGTTCGCACGATCTCTTTAACGGACTGAACTTCTGTCTGGGAGATTATGTGTGCTGGTCCGCACCGGTAGACGATCTCGGAAACTGGACCTATCACGGCGTGATCTTCAAGAGAGAGCAGGATCCCGCCGCTCCGCGCATTCGCATGACGAACGGACTTGCGGCGCCGGACATGGTGGTAGGAGATGACGGAAGATATTATCTTTACTATTTCATGGGCGGCACCAAGATGATCTCCGTCGCGGTGTGCGACGAGCCCGCCGGCAAGTATGAGTTCTACGGCTATGTCAAGTATCAGGACGGAACTCCGATCGGCAAGAGAAATGAGCCTTTCCAGTTCGATCCCGGATGCCTGAAGGATGACGACGGAAGACTGTATCTGTACACGGGATTTGCTTTCGGCGGAAACCCGATCCTTCTGGACGGCTCTAAGCCCACCGAGCACGGCCCTATGTGGTTTGAGATCGATACGAAGGATATGCTGACTGTTATCTCTGGCGACGAGATCCAGTACATCGGCGTCAAGACCGGCGAGGAAGCTAAGGGAACGCCCTATGAGGAGCAGCCTTTCGGCGAGGCGAGTTCCATGCGCAAATTCGGCGACACCTATTACTTCATTTACAGCTCGCTCAACAGCCACAATCTCTGCTACGCGACCAGCAAGAGCCCCACGTCCGGATTCGAGTACGGCGGCATCCTGGTCTCCTGCGGCGACATCGGACTTCCCGGCGTTCCGGATCCGGAGCACGCCAGAAATTCGACCGGAAATACGCACGGAAGCCTGATCGAGATCAACGGCAAGTACTATATTTTCTACCACAGGCACACGAACCGCAAGCAGTCCTCCAGACAGGCCTGCGCGGAAGAGATCCGCTTCGAGGACGGTAAGTTCTATCAGGCGGAGATGACCTCCTGCGGACTCAACGGAGGCCCCCTGAGCGGAAAAGGATGCTATCCGACGGCTATCGCCTGCAATGTTTACGGCAAAAACGGAACCAGATTCATGTCCATGATCAAGTTCCGCAAGGGATGCAATCCTTTCATCACACAGCGCGGAGGCGACCGCGAAGAAGGCGAGCCGCAGTACGTCTCGAACTTCTGCACGGACTGCACGGTCGGCTTTAAATATTTTGACCTCAGAGATACGAAGACGGTGACCGTCAATCTCCAGGGCTACGGCGACGGCTGCGCGGTGGTCATCCGGACACAGGAGAAGGGCGATGTGATCTGCCGCATTCCGGTGCACACCTGCAAGCAGCCGGAGGATTTCACAGGAAAGCTTCCCGAAGGACTGGGCGAAAAAGAGGCCCTGTACTTCAGCGTTGAAGGCAAGGGAGGGACCTTCGACTTTAATTCCTTCACCTTAGACTGACACTGCTGCCGGTGATCGGAACCGGTCAAAATATTGACTACTAAGAGAACTACAACAGGGAAAGTGCGCCTGACCGGCGTGGTTTCCCTGTATTTACCCTACTATAAAAAAGTGATATAATTTTTGCTATGAGAGTGGCAATCGTAGATGACGAATTTAATACACGCAGAGAGATACGAAGGCTTCTTGAGAGATATGCTGCCGAGACCGGTACTTCTTTTCAGATCACGGAATTTGCGGACGGAGACAGCATCACGGAACGTTATTCGGGCGGTTATGACCTGATTCTCATGGATATTGAGATGCCTTTTGTGGACGGCATGACGGCAGCGGGAGAGATCAGAAAGGCGGACCAGGAGGTCACGATCATTTTTATCACCAATGCGCCGCAGTACGCCATAAAGGGATATAAGGTAGGTGCGCTCGACTATATTTTGAAACCGGTGAGTTATTACGCCTTTTCGGAGTCGATCCGGCGCGCGGTCATGAAGATCAAGGCGCGCAGGCCGGACGACGACTATATCACGGTCTCCGTAAAAGGCGGTGCGCGAAAGATCGGGGTCAGTTCCATCGACTATGTGGAAGTGATCGACCACGATCTGTTTTTCCATGTCGGAGAGGAACTGATCGAGACGCGCGGAACGATCAGCGAAGTGGAGAATAAACTGGCCTCCCATCATTTTTTCAAGTGCAATAAGGGATGCCTCATTAATCTCGCGAAGGTGACAGGATATCACAAGAGTGATGTAATCGTAGGAAAAAGCACGCTGCCTGTGAGCCGCGCAAGGAAAAAGCCGCTTCAGGAGGCCATCCACGAATATCTGGATGGAGTGACATGAGAGGGGTCAGAAAATGCATACAGAACTTTCACATACCCCCGGAATCTTATATGCAATCGCCTACTGGCTCTCGGCAATGCTCTACTGCCGATTTCTGCCGGAGCGGGTGAAAGGAATGAAACGCCGTCTTATTGCGGCGTTCTTTTTTGTCCTGCTCTGCGGATTTATGACGCTCACGGATCATCCGCCGGTCTATCTTTTCTTCCTGTTTATATCGATTGAGATCGGCATGATCTATCTGCTGATGTACCTTTTGTGCGACATGCCGCCCGGAAAGACGGTCTACTACTGCGCGAGGGCGTTTATGTTGGGAGAGCTGGCGACTTCTCTGGGGTGGCTTCTCTATTTTTACAGCGTCACCCGACTGGGCGCCAGGGCTTCTCTGCCGTTCATGTGCGCGCTTATGGCGGCCGTTTACGCCGTTGTCTTCGGCGTCATCTATATTTTGGAGAAGCGGCAGGAGAAGGACGCACAGCTCCTGGAGCTCGGAGGCCGGGATATCGCGGGGGCTCTGGTGATCGCGGCGAGCACCTATCTCGTCTCCAATATCAGTTTTGCGGTGGCCAATACGCCGTTTTCCATGCGCTACAGCAACGAGATCTTCATTATGCGGACGCTCACGGATTTTGGCGGCGTGGTCATCCTGATTTTGTACCACAACCTGCTCGTAGAGGTCAGCGCCAGGACGGAGGCCGAACTGGAGCAGCAGCTCCTGCAGATGCAGTACAGCAATTACCAGATCTCGCAGGAGAGCATCGACCTGATCAATCAGAAATATCACGACCTCAAGCACCAGATCGCCGCGCTCCGCTTTGAGCTCAACGACGAAGAGAAGTACGGCTACCTGACGCAGATGGAGGACGAGATCCGCCAGTACGAGGCGGAGAACAAGACCGGCAACAAGGTCCTGGACACGATCCTCACAGCCAAGAGTCTCGTCTGCCAGAACCAGAGGATCTCCATGAACGTCGTGGCGGACGGCACGCTCCTCGCCTTTATGAGCACTATGGACCTGAGCGCGCTGTTTGGCAACGCGCTCGACAACGCGATCCGGGGAGCGGCCAGCGTGGCCGATGAGAACGAGCGCCTGATCCGGGTCGTGGTCTGCGAGCAGATGGGCTTCGTCCTTGTCAAAATAGAGAACCGCTACGCGGGGGAAGTGCGCTTCGACGGCAAGGACCTGATCACCACCAAGAACAACAAGGACTATCACGGGTACGGCGTCAAGAGCATCCGCAAGACAGTTGAGAAATATGACGGGACGGTTACGATCCGGACACAAGACGGGTGGTTTTTACTGAGCATATTGTTCCCGACGTGACCGGCAGATCCGGTTTTTGCTGAGCATACTGTTCCCGACCTGACCGGCGGATCCGGTTTTTGCCGGGTCTCCGGGACGTTCACGGCAGTTTCCGTACCGTTTGCGTACATGGCGCTCTTTCGGGGTGAAAATAAAGTACTATATAATCATCAGTAATGCCAATCTGACATGGAGGGGGAGATTATGGATTTTTTGAAAAAAATTGTAGAGCAGCCGGCTTTCAAGACAAGAATCAAGAGCAATGATGTCAAAATACAGGAGATCGCTCTGGGATATTTCCTGGCGCCGTTCTGTGCAATGCTGGCCAACTCGATCTTTGGCGCCTATCTGACCAGATACTACGCGGATGTTCTGGGATGGACCAAATTCGGCGCGGGCGCGTTCGCGGCGCTTCTTCCGATCGTTTCCGTCGTCTTTGTTGTGCTCGGAAACCTGATGGTAGGAAAGTGGATCGACAACACGAGGACAAAGGCAGGAAAAGCCCGCCCGTATCTGTTTGCCTCGATTCCGCTCATGGCGGTCGCCATCATCATGATGTTCGCGTCGCCCAACAACGGCTCACCGCTGCAGATGATCTGGATCGCGGTCAGCTATAACCTGTACTATTCGATCGCGTATCCCTGCTACTACACGGCGCACAGCTCGATGGTATCCCTCTCTACAAGAGACACAGATAAGAGGGGACTTCTGGCGACCATGTCCAACGCGTCCATGGTGGCGGCGGCCGGCGTCGGTGCCAGTATCGTAGTTCCGATCCTGCTGCAGAGCTATATGTTCGCCTACAACGGGACGTCTCTGGATGTAGCGGCATCCTATTCCCACTGGAAAGTGCTCTCCATCGTGTTCGCGCTGATCACGGCGTTCGGCATCATCCTTGAGTATTTCTTCACAAGAGAGCGTATCACGGAAGAAACTATGGGACTTCCGCAGGCAGCCGAAGTCATTCCCATGAAGACACACGTGAGCGCCTGCACACATGACAAATACTGGTGGATGGTCATCCTCTTTGTGCTCTTCTTCCAGATGGGACAGCTGGTCAAGAACACTTCCATGAGCTTCTATGTGCGCTGGATGTTCGACAGCGTTCTGACAGCGGGGGATCCCGAGAGCGCCTCCGGCGCCCTGATGAGCACGCTGGGCCTGATCGGCGGACTTCCTTCCGCAGTCGGTATGGTCATTGCATGGCCTCTCGCCAACAAGCTGGGCAAAAAGCGCGCGATCGTCATCGGACTGATCTTCTCCCTGCTGGGCGGTATCGTCGCTTTCCTGGGCGTACACAATTTCGTGATGGTCTGCACGGGCGTTGTGCTTAAGGCGGTCGGAATTATCCCCGCGCAGTATGTTATGCTGGCAGTCGTATCCGACGTCCTCGATCACCTCGAGGCTAAGAACGGATTCAGAAGCGACGGCTTCACGATGTCAATCTACGGATCCATCATGGTAGGTCTTCTGGGTCTGGCAGTCGGAATCGTCAGCGGCCTGCTCGGCGCGACAGGCTATGACGCGACTCTCACCAGACAGCCTGCGGCGGCGGAGAATGTACTGATCTTCGTTTACCTCGGAATGGATATGGTGTCCTTTGTCGCATCGATCGTCCTTCTGTGGAGAATGGATGTTGAGAAGTATGCGGACGAGGATCAGAAGAAGATTAAGGAGAATCAGGAGAAAGCTGCGGCGGGTAGAAAGCAGTAAGTCGGAAAAACAGAATAAAAAGAGCATAAGAACAGTATCAAAAGAGGTGCTGCCCGAAGAAATCGTTAAAGAAATCGTTTCTTAGGACGGCGCCTTTAGTACCATAAAAGTGTAGTTGTTAGAGAGTAATTAACTCTGACATCTGCACTTATTTTTTATAATAAGGGGAGTAATTGGTCTGACGTGGCGCTTTTTGGATCATGGCATCCGTCACAAAAACCGTTAACCAACCCCTTATTATAAGCATTCGATTAAGCAGGTAGGGATCAGCTCCCGCGTAACCAACTAAACTGAATGGTAATAAGTGCGGCTGGAACAATTACTATTATCAGCTTTAGGAGGTACAAGATGATAAGCGTAGGAGTGGATGTATCTAAGGGGAAAAGCACGGTTTGTGTTCTTAAGCCCTATGGAGAGATCGTGTGCAGTCCATTTGAGGTGCTGCATGTGGAGAAAGAACTGGAAGGCCTTGACAGCTTGTTGCAGAAGTTAGATGGAGAGATGCGGGTTGTGATGGAGGCGACGGGCGTTTATCACCTGCCGATTCTATCTTTCCTCCAGGAAAAGGGCTATTTTGTGTCTGTGGTGAATCCTTACGCAATGAAGAAATATGCGAAAGACAATAGTATCAGGGGAGCCAAGACAGATCGTCTTGATTCATCCATGATCGCGAATTACGGCATAGAAAAGTGGTACAAACTGCAAAAGTATGAGAGTGACGAAGAAACCTACGCTGAGCTCAAGCTTCTCGGTCGCCGGTACCGCTACTATATGGAACTCCATGTGAAAGCACTGCAAGAGCTGACGCATATCTTGGATTACGTGATGCCGGGTATAAAAAAGCTATTCAACAGCTGGGACGAAGCCAGCGGCAAGGACAAACTCAGTGACTTTGTGGAGCGCTTCTGGCACTTTGACCTGATCACATCCATGAGTCTTGATGAATTTGTCGACGAATACATAATCTGGGCAGGAGAGAAAAAATACCACCGGAGCAGAACAAAGGCCGAAACGGTCTATGAACTGGCATCTGGTGGTATCCCCACACTGTCTTCCAGTACCCCATCGACCAAAATGCTGGTACAGGAAGCCGTAACAGTATTGAGAGCTGTGGATCACTCTCTGTCCCTGATTTTATCACGAATGCAGGAGCTTGCTAAGTCATTACCCGAATATTCAACAGTACGGGCAATGGGAGGCGTCGGAGATGTCCTTGCTCCAAAGTTAATTGCTGAGATCGGTGATGTTCGGCGCCTTCATAGTGCAAAGGCGCTTATCGCGTGGGCTGGAATAGATCCTCCACCGTATGAATCCGGCCAGTTTGTTGGCTCCAAGCGCAAGATAACAAAACGAGGTTCATCTACTCTTCGGAAGGTCGGATATGAAGTCATGAGGGTGCTTAAGAGCCATAAGGCGCCAAAAGATGATGCTGTTTATAACTATATCCTAAAAAAGGAAAGAGAAGGAAAAGACAAAAAGCACGCTAAGATTGCTGGATTAAATAAGTTCTTGAGAATCTATTACACGAGAGTAATGACAGTCTATCAATAGCAAAAGATCAAAGCAGGTTCTTTCAGGCTGGGTTATTATTCCGGCCTTATTGTTGTACACAAAAATCGAATCATGAGAAATATAAAAACCTGCTGAAAAGCTCTTGACTTTTGTTAGCAGGTTTTTGTGGACAGAAATAATTCTGTCCGCGTACTGAGAAAAGCGGTAATCGGTGCGATAGGCTGACAAAGATTCTTCCGGGACGAAGAGATCAGCGTCTGTGCCGTCCAGAAGGCGGCGTCCCACTTCCATACACCGGGCCGCAGCGGTATCAGCGCTGCGGCCCTTTGCTTGTGTAATCTGTATGTCACTTCAGAAGCACGTCATAGATCCGAATCTCAACGCCCCATTCCCTGCCCTGAACCTTGGACCGGAAGTGCTGCGCGCACAAATACGGTCCCAGCACCGGGCTGTCCGTCAGGAACATGGGACATCCGTCAAAATAGGGCTCACCCCGCATGATCGGCGCCAGGTAGCTGTCGTTCTTGACGAAGAGCCTGCAGGGATTTCCCTCCCTGTCTGTCCCCTCGAACATATACTTGGCGCACATATTGCGGCTCATGCCGGGATTTTCGATCTGCACGTCGACTGCGCCGGGGAGAGTTTCTCCCGTGAAGAGATCCGACTCCACGGTGGCATGGAAAGGGATCATGGTCACGGCGCCGTAAGGGCACTCGAGGTTGGACACCTCTTTGTTGTCCGCATACACTTTGAAGATCATGATGGGTTCCGCTTTACTCATTTTCCATTCTCCTTATTACTGCTCCCGGATATTTCCGGAATTTGGGACATTGTTTTTTCGAATATAGGAAGATCCGGGGCAGACCGGCGATGCACCGATCCGCCCCGGATGGATTTTTAAAAAAGTATGGATTACTGCTGCGCCTCAAGTTTCTTGATATCTCTCTCGCAGTGATAGAAGAGAAGGAAGAGTACGAACATTGCCGCTGCCATGATCGCGGGTACCCAGCCGTACAGGAACTTGATGGCGGTGGATACGGATTCGGGCTGAGGAATGCCCTGGGCATCCAGTGCCGCATCGAGGCCCGCTGCCGCAAGGACCCATCCGAAGATGGCCTGTCCGAGGCCGAGACCGATCTTCTGGGCTGCGGAGATACCTGCGTTGCCCATACCGACGGTGTCGATTCCGGTCTTGAGTTTTCCGTAGGTGACAGTGTCAGCGACCATGCCGAGTGCCATACCGCCTGCGAGACCTACGCCGATGCCCTTGAGGACATTGCTGAGGATGAGCAGAGAGGGAGCCGTGAATATTCCGGATCCGGCGAAGCCGATCGCCATGACCAGCATACCGAATGTGTAGATCTTTTCCTTGGAGATCTTCGTCATCAGGACAGGTGTCACGAACATGATCGCGAACTGCGCGACGGCGATCGCATTGGCGAGCATACTGTACTGGCTCATGTCATAGAGGACGTACTGGCTGAAGAAGACCGTACCCATTGCATAGAAGATGATGATCGCGAATACCACGAAGTTGCCGAGTGTCAGGAGCAGCCAGTACTTGTTGGAGAGGAGTGCCTTTACGGTCTCCATGACGTTCTCATTCTTTTCTTCTTTTTTGACGGTATTCTCTGCCTCTGCCTGTGCAGCTGCGCCGAGTTTCACGCGCTCCTTGGTGTTGAAGACGCAGAACAGGGAGACGACAACCATCAGTGCACAGTAGATAGCCAGCGTGATTGTGAAAGCTCTCTGCGTGTAGATCGTGTTGGGGTTCTCGGAGAACTTAGTCAGCAGAATAACGAAGGTGGAATTTACGAATACGTTGCCCAGTGTCTGGAAGATCTGCTGGATGTTGCCCAGAAGTCCTCGCTCATAGGAATCCGCTGTGATCAGGCCTACCATGGAGTAGAAGGGAACCAGCATACCGGTCAGGCAGACGGCATTGCAGATATTGTAGATCAGGAAAACGTATACATACTTGACCATGTCCGGGAAACCTGCCGGAACATAGAACAGAAGCATCGTGGATACGGCGAAGGGAATGCACATCCGCAGGAGCCAGACTCTCGCTTTGCCCATCTTGGTATTTGTGTTGTCAACAAGGCGTCCCATGATCAGATCGGAGATACCGTCGAAGACCTTGGAGACTGCGAGGATCGTGGCGATGATGCCGGCGTTGAGGCCTGCCGCCGAAGTGAAGTAAATGGTCAGGAAGGAACCGATGATTCCGTTGATCATATTGAAAGCGAAACCGCCGGAGCCGTACGCTAAGCGCTCTCCCCATCCGAGCTTGCCATTGGGATCGTCATGTTTTGTCGTAAGCATTTCTATTTCCTCCTATACATTTTTTGACGCTTTACTTTTTAAATTACTGAGATCTCTTTTCTTTATGTACTTATGATAGCAATAGGAAAGCACGCTCTATATCCTTATATTGCTTGTTTTGTCAAAATATTGCTCTAACTTCGAAGTGCTTGAATAGTTACGTTTATCCTGAAAAACAGGATCAGTTCTCATAGAACCGCATGTCGCCCCAGGTCTCCATCAGGTGCCTGCGGTCCAGCTGCTCGGCAGCGCTGCCCCTGTCAAAGATCATGACGGGGGAGTTTGCGCCTTCAAAGCGGTGCCAATCCAATGCGGCTCCTGAGAGTGCCGGCTCGCCGGTCTTTACGAAGTTCACCCAGCGGCCGTGGATTTCGCCGGCAATCTTTTCGAAGACCTCGTCCGGCTCCCCGTCGAAGACAAAGTGGCTGAACTCGTGGTCTTTGTTGCAGAAGACAGCGGGAAGCTCGAATGCATGAGAGGCCTTCCAGCCTGTTTCGATGCCGGATTTGGTGATCAGCTCATAGCGGTACATCCAGACATCCGGTGTGTACTGTTTCTGGGCCGTCGCCACTTTGACAGCGGGCATCTCGAAGGCGTAGTCTGTCGCAAAGCGGATGAAAGGATCGCCGCCGAGCTGGCGCACATCGCCCTTCAGAGGCGGCGTGGCGGAGGCCAGGGACTTGGCGCTGTCCGTAAATACCTTGAAGGAATCATTTCCGGAAGGGTGATAGAACTTCACGATAGCGGGAAGCGCGTCGGCATGGCCGTTCTTCTCCAACATTTGCGTGATCATGGTCCAGCTGTTGGGGAAGCCTGTGTTCTCGGGATGTACGAACATGGTGCCCTCATACATGTTGCTGCCGATGATCAGGCGGATCCCCTCTGCGGCGCCGCCTCTGATCGCATCAATGGGCCGGACGGGCATCAGGTCATCCTGAATGGGGCCGGGCAGGAACATGCCGGGATTCTTGTACTGGTGATGGGCGGCCACATACTCATTTCCGACGAGGAAGAGGCGGGGATCCATGACGCGAAGGAGCGGCAGATCCTTCTCGGTCCAGTTCATGCCCTCCAGGAAGAGATCAATATTCTCTCTGGCCGTCTGATGGGTCATCATGCAGTTGGGCAGAGCGCTCTCCACGATCGCCTGCTGAAAGGTTCCCTTCACGCCGGGGCAGGCCAGCATGTTTACAACAGACGCGCCGCCGGCCGACTCGCCGCAGATCGTGATCCTGTCCGGATCTCCGCCGAAAGCGGCCGCGTTGTCGTGGATCCAGTTGAGCGCCAGGATCTGGTCGGACAGCCCGCAGTTGGAGTCAAAATCCTCACAGCCCGGATAGGTCGTGAAATCGTAGAAACCGAGCACGTTGGTCCTGTAATTGAAAGAGAAGAAGACAATTCCGTCGCGGGCGAAAGCGTCTCCGCGATAGAGCTCGTCCGCGGAGTAGCCGGTATTGTAGCCGCCACCGAAGATGTAGACGAACACGGGGAGTTTCTCGCCCTCGAGCGGGCGCTGCACGTTGACAGTGAGGCAGTCCTCGTCGCCGATGACTACGCCGTTGTTATACTGGATCGGCGCAGGGCCGTACTCTTTTGCCTCATAGACATCGGTCCAGGGCGTGTGGGGGATCGATCTCTTGAAGCGAAGCGGTCCCACGGGCGCTTCCGCGTACGGAATTCCCAGATACTCGATCATGCCGTTTCTCTCATAGCCTTGTACCTTGCCGAGTGTTGTGTTTGCGATATGCTGATTCATGATTACCCTCCCTATTTTGAAACTGATTGATCTGTTTATTTCTTCATCGTTTCAGAAACTCTCCGTCCAAGCGCTTCCAGGTCTTGCGCAGCGCCGGTCATCTCCTGAATGGCCCTTGCCCGCAGGCGGGGCCTGCACCCTTCTTCGGGATCGGTAAAGAGCCCGAAATAGACCTCTGTCAGCCCGCCGATCTGGTTGTCCTCGATCCCCGCGCGCTGCAGCATCGCGTTCTCATTGAGAAGGCGGAAGTTGTGAAGCGTCCGCACATAGGGCATCTCCATCGCTAAGCGGAGGATCTTCTGATTATAAGCTGCGTAGCGCTTTTCCCACTCGGGATTGCCGCAGTCGGTAAAACCTGTCTCTGTCAGGAGCACCTGCTTGTCTGCGTCCCCGTATCTTTTCATGACCCGGTAAGCGGCGTCATTAAAGTCTCTCCAGAGGGTGTCAGGCTCTTCCACGTCCATGAACAGCTCATAATCCGGCACATCCCTGGTTGTGAACACATAAGGATGCCACGCGACCAGATCAAAATAGTCATCGGTCTTTACGGACCAGAACCTGCCGGAAGCGATGCGGCTGTAAACCTGATCCAGCGCCCACGCGACGCCGTACATGACGGGGAAGAAATAGGGGAGTCCTCCGCCCAGGCCCTCTGTCGAGAGCGCGGGTGAGAAAGAAGCGACTTTCGCTTCCGGATTTCCCTTGCGGATTCCTCTGGCGGCAAAATACATCATATCCACCGCGATATCGTATTTTTCATCCGGCGTAAAGGGCTTGGACATGTCCGTATCCAGAAATCCGTCGGGATGAAGGAACGCGTTCAGGTTCCACTCATTGCCGACTTCCCAGATCTTTACCTGCGGGAAGAGAGAGGCCATAGTGCACCAGGACTGCTCCAGCATTTCCAGCGCCTGCATGTAAAGACTTCCCGGCGTCAGGTCTCTCGCAGGCATCGCGTGTCCCATGCGCTGTTTACAGCCTTCCGGGAGGAACCACTCGTGGCTCATGCCGGTGACTTCGATGTCCAGCTGCGCGGCCCTGTCGAGAAGTCTCTTGTGCTGCGCGACGGCTTTGAGGTCGGGCGTCTGCGGATCTTTCAGTATTTCCGTGATATGCATCCAAGAGCGATACGCCGTGCATCCCAGCCCCTTAATGAGGTCCATACAGGCGGCGGGATCGATTCCCTGGTCGCGCTGTCTCTGGATCAGCGGCTCGCCTACGCCGAAAAATCGGGTTTTGTCTTTGTGTTCTGTCATGGTCATTTGAGCGGTCTCCGTTCTTGTTTGTTTTTGTTGTAATAAGTGTATGAAAAAGCTGTCGCAGAAGATATCTTTATTTTGCTCATTTTGTTCTTATATTGCAAATGTTGGAGACAATGGATTCTGGGATGTACCTATGTGCCCCATGATTCCTTGATTGCAATATAAGAATATTTTGTGCAAAATAAGAGTATTATTTCGGCGCTGGTCTGTTATACTAATCTTAATAAAGCAGAAGATTGCCACATGGAGGCTGAAATGACCGCAATAAATAATTAACAAGA
>Ga0256404_1002403_pt1 | contig 41484 bp, 40 predicted proteins | sample RumenRJG_01DNA_FD_185990 | JGI IMG/M metagenome (GOLD analysis project Ga0256404, IMG submission 185990) | Bovine rumen microbial communities from Lethbridge, Alberta, Canada - RJG_01 | ecosystem: Host-associated > Mammals > Digestive system > Stomach > Rumen | place: Canada: Alberta | collected... | reverse complement strand
CTTGTTGTGGTTGCGAACCCACATCATTGTAGCACGGGAGGTTTTTCTTTTCTGCTGCTTTAAGCAACGCTACAGCTTCGCCTGTTCCCCCATCTCAGATGGGGGATTAAAAAAATTTCTCATTTATAAATTTTCTCTAATTGCTTTCGGAATCTGGGAAGATCTGGTGCGGAAGCTGTCGTAAGCTTCCGAAATTTCTTCTCGGAAAGATCGGCGTCTTTCACCGCGTCGCGGCTTGGGATATTCTGTCTCCGATCTTCTCCTGCATAAGCCGCAGGGCTCCGCATTTATAGAGCACGCCGATGAGGATCGACGCAAGCAGTGTTCCGCCGAACGTACTGACAAAAAACGGAAGAATGTACGCATATATCGCGCCTTCTCTGCCCATGAGGTAAGCCGCGACCGGATAGGCAGCCAGCCCTCCCAGCACGCCGGTGCCCACCACCTCGGCAATATACGTCGGCAGAAGGCGCTTTGTATATTTGTACATGAGACCGCAGCAGAGCGCCCCGATCATGCTTCCCGGAAATGCAAGCAGCGTTCCTGTCCCAAGCAGATTTCTGATCAGGGACGTACAGAATGCCACCGCGACGCCGTAGCCCGGCCCGAGCAGAACAGCAGACAGCACATTGACCATATGCTGCACAGGAAAGCACCGGGATGCTCCGACCGGAAATGATAAGGTGGACAGGGTCACCGCCAGAGCGACGAACATAGCTGCCACGACAAGCTTACGCACATGAGATCCATTCATTTTTTCTTCCTCCCTTTGACAGAATTGATCCATTCCCCGCTGAACGAAAAAAACGATACCCGACAATGGGTATCGCTTCCGTACGTACACAATTAAGCAGAGCTGCTATTGTAGTCAGTTCTCTGCACACATCACAATCCCTACGTTGGCATTATCCAAATCAGGTATTCGGGTCGCATCGTTAATCGACGCCTCTCAGCCTTCCGGCTCCCCGTGTATGTTCAGTTGTTGTAAATCTTATGGTATATTTATAACATACCGTGTGAACCTCTCCACCTGAATAAAATTCAGATGGAGCTTTCCAGGGAGCGGCGTGCTCCTTGAAGAAACATGACGGGGCCTGATACGGAGTAGTTGCGGGCGGTGACGGTTTGCGCACATCAGCGACACAGTGCTTTACACTATATCTCCGGCCGCGGTCGCCCCAACAGGCACCGCTTTTATCCGGCACACTCTCTGCACTCTGAAAGCCTACGAAACTTCCGCAAGCTTCCAAAGCGTAGACAGCGTACACGCGGTTCTCTTTCCCAGTTCGGGGATTTCTGCCCTGAGCCGGGTCCATGCCTCAGATGACATGGATTTTTTCATCGCGCGGAGGAAATACCTCGCGGCGATGTTGTAGGAAGCAGACAGGTCGCAGTCATACCGCTTCCCTGTCTGAAACGTGCATTTTGAAAAATCGGACATATCCCTGATTACTTTCCCGGAGCCGTCGTATGCGAGGGCCGATGTATTCCTCGGATTGATGAGGAATACCCGGATATGGGCGCGGAGCGCCATGCTCTTCACAAAGTCGCGGATACGGCATTTACACCAGTGATGAATGCGGTCCCTGTGCCGGCCCCGGCCCTTCATGCGGCCGAGGTGTTCCAGAACAATGCCGTACGCATGGTGTGACACAGCCTGGTTCACGATCCAGCGGGCAAGCTGCCGGACGTAATTGTCCTTGAGGCAGGCCAGCTTGGTATACAGCCGGGACAGACGCTGCGGACCGCTCTTTCTCTGGATCACGCGGATCCTTGTCAGCACGCACTCAATCGCCCACCTTTCTTTTTCGAACGGATCAAACGCGCGGGAATGGACATAGCCCCGGGCATCGACCGCAGAGCAGACGGCCCCGTGATTGATGCCGAGGTCCACCCCGAGGATGATCTGCTCATCCGGCGGGAGCTTGCCAAACTTTCCGGTTTTCACCTGAAATGGAAAATACAGGCAGTACCGGTGGAAGGCATAAACGAGCGTCGGACTTTCCATCTTTCCGAGTGAAGGGTCTGCCGCCGCTTTGATCAGGGATCGCAGGTCCCGCTGCGGTATGCCGACTGTGACCCAGTCCCAGGTATGGCGGATAAACACCTTGATCTGCACCCTGCAGCCGTCCTGTTTGTAGGACTGCCCGCGGTAGAGCACCGGGAACGCGTTCGTCTCGAACGAAAGACGCGGGGGCTTCTTCCGGAACCGTTTTCCGTCAGACATGGCCGCGTGCTTTTCCATCTCCCACGCGGCGAGGCGTGTCTGATAAGAGGAAACCTGTCCGATGGCATAGCTGATCGCTGCTCTCCGGAGATACGAGGGAAACTTGTAATAAAGCCTGTCGAAGTCCGGGTATTCCGGGTCGGGGTTGTTTGTCGTCTTATGGATCAGAGCCTCCACGGCGTTAATTCTTTTCTTCGCGAAAGACAGAGCCTCAAGGCTGTCCCAGTGCGCCAGCACCACGTTCCCGATATACCCGCAGGCAGAACGGTAGAGCCCAAGCGTCTGTGCAAACACGCGGCGCTGTCCATAGCTCATATGATTCAGTTCTGTCTTACGGATAACACGAAGCTGTTTCACAAGTATCTCCTTTAATTTGGCGATTTCTCATGCTATAATCAGTATAGTATAAAGCATTCAGTTCTGCAAGGAGAACAGCCTATGAATGATCGGTTTGAACTGCATATGCAGCGGAACCAGCACGCCCTGTATAACATCCATTATCACCTCATCCTGGTGACGAAATACCGGAAGGCATGCATCACGCCGGCCATGTTTCGCCTGCTGGAAGCACAGGCGGAAAAGGTATTTGGGCTTTACAATATCGACGTTGAAGAAATGAACTATGAGGCCGATCATGTCCATCTTCTGCTTCAGGCCCCGCCAACTATCTGTATTTCGTCCGTGATCAACAGCTACAAATCCACCAGTTCCCGTCTGGCGAGAAAAGAGTTCGCGGATCACCTGGCGAAGTTTTACTGGAAACCGTATTTCTGGAGCCGGAGTTATATGATCCTGTCATCCGGAGGCGCTCCCATCGAAGTGATCAGAAAGTACATACAGGAACAGGGAACACCGGAGCATGCCACAAAGAAAAGGAGATGATCCCGCCGGAGCGGGATCAGATGCGCCTCTAACTCCACCTGATGCAGCGGCTCAGATGGAGAATGCGAACCGGCGCGTATGTTCAATGCATTCAGATCAATCGACTCCTTCCGCTCCTTCTGCAAAACCTGGTCCGGAAAGGGCACATATTGGTGGCAATCGCCTGCCTCACCAATCTTGCCTCCGCCATCCTGACAGATCCATCCATTGTCCGGAGAATCGTCGTGGTCTGGCTCGGCGGCCATGCGCTGCACTGGCCGGATACGGCGGAATTCAAATGGTGCCTTCATGCGGTACGTATATGCGCTTGACCGCGATGGGATCTGGGAAGATCTGGTGCGGAAGCTGTCATAAGCTTCCGCACTCACGGCAGATGTCTCATTTGCTATTACTTTACGTCAGGCTCATTTCCTGCTGCTCAATGCGTTCAACAGCATCGACAGTGAGCCCTGAATATTCGGCAATATCCTCTTTGCTTAATTTACCGCTTCGAAGCATCCTCACAACAGCCTCGCGCTGCGCTTTGTCGTACCCTTTCTCGATTCCCTTTTCTATGCCCTTTTCTATGCCCTTTTCTATACCCCTGTTTTCCACTCTGTCCAGAACATCACACATATTCACACCTTCTTTCTTCTTTGAAAGATCTGCTATTACAGCCTCGAATCTTTCATCGTCTGTCAGCACAGACATTAATTTCAAAGTCGCGTCAACATGATCGATCGTCTCGGCACTTGGCTTGTAGTCATCTGTCAATCTCTTTTGAACAAAGTAATCCGCCACATACCGGAAATCACTTTTAAACCATTTCACCTGCTCCGGTTTCAGAAAAGCTACCTGAAACAAATTCTTCATTTCGTAGTCGCTCACGAACGGATAGTAGTCCTCAGGAATGTCAAGTACGCCCTTGAGATTCTGACTGTATGGCCACGGCTTTAGCCCAAAATAGAGAACAAGCGTGATCACCGGATATGCACGGTCCATATGTTTATCAAGCAGCTGTGCTCGATAGCCGGCACCATCATATCCGATCTGCCGCAGAGGCATGAATTTCTCAGCCTTCGTCTGATGTTCAAATCCGGCCATTACCACAGTGAGATTGTCTTTCTTCAGGAACTTGGTCACATCCCGTTCCTGCTCATGCAGTTTTCCATCCGCCTTATACTGACTTTTGTCCTTTGCATTAACAAGATCATCCGGCGACACAACCTGTTCGCCATGAAAGAGAAAACCATTCATGATATCCGCGAACACATCATTATAATCGGCCAATATTTTTTCGCTAACGTCTTTCTCTGCCAAGCGTCTCACCTCCTTCGGGAAATCTTTGAAACAATTGTACATTAGTTAAGACATGCAGTCAAACTGACCTTAACTTGATGATCTTTGCACCGTTTGGTATGATTGCAAAATGAACCCCCGGCTAAGGCCGGGATTACTAGCAACGATTCAGGAGTGCAAAAACCTTATGGAAGTTAAAAATCTCTCCCCGATCCGAACCTACTGTGTTCACCTCTCCTTCACAGCCGTCGACATCAGCGTCGGCGCAGTGGGGGATGACCTCTTCATCTTAGTGACAGGAGGCGAAAAGCCGCACCTCGGCACCTGCGTCATGGCCATTCCGCGTCCGTCGCTTACCGGAGATGGACGCATCAGCGCGACCTCCTCCGTTCTCAACCGGACAGGGCACAAAGACGAGGCGATCTGCCGGCTGCTTGCGGAAAAGGCCGCCGTAAAGCATAACGCCGTGACCGTCTGCACAGGCGGCTTCCACATGGACCACATGACCGGGGACCAGATCAGGGAACTGATGCAGGCGCTGAAAGGGCTGGAGATGTGAATTTAGACGCCATGGGTCAATCCTCTGATTCATAAAAATCTTCGGTATCTGATGCCTTGTCCCTTCCCAGGTTATCCACGGAGTCATCGATCATATCCAGCGTCTTTCTGGGAATCTGTGAACGACTCAGAAGTCTCACTCGGCTGAGGTATTACCATTCTCCTTTCTCTTCGATATTCCGCCGGCAGCATTCCATATCTTGCCTCAAAGTGGCGATAAAAGAATGTAATGTTGCTGTACCCACACTGCTCCGCTACGTCCCGCACAGTAAGGTCGGTCACCTCAAACAGGTGGGCTGCCTTTCGGAGGCGAAATTCCTCCAGAATCGACTGAAATGTCCTTCCCGTTCCACTCCGGATCAGATTCCCGAGATACTTCGGATGAAAATGAAATTCCCTTGACAAATCCGAAAGAGAGCAGTGCTCACAATGCTCCTCAATAAAGCTTAGGATTGCCAACATGTCCGCACGCGAGGAGGATTTAATAACAGATCCTGACGTCGAGCGGACGAGAAATGTAAAAAAGATCCGCATATAATTTTCAGCTAGCTCCTGGCTCAGTGCGCCCGGATCCAGATATTCGCAGAACAGATCCTCAAACAGATTCTGCATCCGTATATCTTCCTCAAAACCGGCAATCAAGAATGTAAAATCAGAGGTCTTGCCGGAAAGTGTCTGGGCCAGAAAATCTGTGACCGGACCTTCACCGCGAAAGCCTGAAAGAAAACGCTCACTAACATATTCCTTCTCGATCTGGATCCCGAGGATCAAATCATTTTCTCCCCGAATCGTCATCTGATGAACAATATCCGAATTCATAAAAATGAGCTGCCCCTTATGGAGATTCAGATGACGGTGATCCGGAAAATCAAGCTCCAGGTTGCCCTGATATACATAATTGATACTGATAAATTCCGTCGTGTGCGGTGGAATCCGCTGAAATCTCTGATGAATAATAAGTCGAAGCCGTGAACCGCTCTCTCTGTTAAATAAAGGCGCATGAAGACTGTCATCAAGTCGCTGCTCGGGAGCAATACTCTGGCTCTCATTCGAGAGCAGGCCGTATCTGCCGCCCTGACGGACATGCGGTCCCTGTGGATTCACAGCGAATTCTCCAGTCTTCTCCAGATACTTCTTCCATGCCCTTTCCTTTTCGGATAAAGGTTTCATTTTCTGCCGCAACGTTTCTCTGTTCATCCTGTATTCCTCACTCAACCTGATTGATCTCAGATATTATATAGAAATATGATACATCTCTTCTGGCTTTCTGTCATTTTTTACATGAAGTTCCCGCGCTACAATAGCAGCATCAGAAAAAGATTTCACCGCGTGCGCAAGTGAAAAAGGAGCTGCTATGGCTGATTTTACATTTCGATCTGAGAAAATTCAGGAACGGATCACAAGAATTTACGCATTTTCGACAGAGCTGATGTATCTCGTAGAAGGAAATGACCGGGCGGCGCTTCTGGACACTGGAAGCGGAATCGGTTTTGTACGCCCTTATGTAGAAACGCTGACCAGCAAACCAATATCTGTATTTCTGACACACGGGCATGTCGATCATGCGATGGGAGCATCAGAATTCCCGCCATCCTCTGTGTGGATCAACTGGGAGGATACCTACATATACGGACCGCATTCCACCTATGAATTCCGCAGAGACGGCCTGTGTCTGATTGAACAGGATGGGCGGGTGAAAGGCGAGATCACTGACAAGGATTTCACACCAATCCGGGATATCCATGAATACAACGATCTGAAGGACGGTGAACAATTTGATCTAGGGGGCATAAGTCTTGTGGTGCTCCGCTGCCCGGGGCACACAAGAGGCAGTCTGGTATTCCTGATTCCGGAGCTTCGGACAGTGCTTTTCGGCGATTCCTGCAATGCTTTTACATTTCTGTTTGAAGATTACTCAGAGTCCATTGAAACGACCAGGCAAAGTTATGCGCGTCTGAAAAAACAGCTGGCGGGCCGTTATGATACAGCATTCGGCTCACACGGAGACGGCATACTGGTGCCGGAAATACTTGAGGAAAATATCGCACTCTGCGACAGAATTCTTGAGGGAACAGCAGATCAGATTCCATTTGAATTTCGCGGTCATCACGGTCTGATTGCAGACGGACATGCACAGCCGCATCACGGAAATATCGTATACTGCCCGGACCGGGTCCGGGACAGACAGATCATACAGTAAGTAATTCCTGCCGGACCGCCTTTCGCAGGCAGGAATAAAAAAATCGGCGCAAGCCAATCGATAAAGGAGGAACAAAGCATGAGTAAAAACCAGGACGTACTGGCGAAGGTTCCCGTGAGGGAGAAAGCAAGCTACGGCATCGCCTCGATGGGCGGTAATGTTGTTACACAGATTCTCGGAACATTTCTGACATCTTATCTGACCGATTCCGTCGGCATCGCTGTCGCGGCTGTCGGCACCATGATGCTGATTGCCAGAGTATTCGATGCCATCAGTGATGTTGCTATGGGCGCAATCGTTGACAAAACAAAAACCAGATGGGGCAAGGCAAGGCCATGGCTTCTGATCAGCGCTCCTCTTATCCTCATCGCCTTGATTTTGACCTTCAGTATCAATGCGTCGTGGAGCAGCGGTGTAAAGCTCGTATACGCATACCTCAGCTATATCTTCCTGAACTGCATCTGCTTCACGATGTTCATGGTCAGCCACACGGCAATGCTCTCCCGAATCACACTGAACGGAAATCAGCGTCAGCAGATGGCATGTATCAACCAGATCCTGAATCAGGTCGGTGCACTGCTTGTCACGACATTTATGGTCGCGCTGGTCGATAAATTCGGCTGGCAGATGACCGCTGTCATTTACGGCATCATTACAATGGCGTGCATTCTGATCGGCTTCTTCTTTACAAGAGAGCACCTGGATGCATCAGATGACGGCGAAGTGCATGTAAAAAATGTTCCCCTGAAAGAGGCACTGCCGGCAATGCTGAAAAATCGCTACTTTTATCTGCTGGCAGCCATGTTCATCCTGATTCTCATGCAGGCAGCCGGACCGGGCAGCATGGTCTATTATTATTGCAACAACGTAGTTGGCGATCTCGGACTTCTTTCTTTCATCAGTGCCTGCGGCATCGTTCCGATTATGATTGTGAACCTCTTTGTTCCGGCACTGGCAAAACGCTTCGGAAGAAGAAAGCTTCTGATCTGCGGCGCACTTGGCAATGCCTTCGGATTCTTCCTCTGCGGCATGTTTGCGCACATTCTTCCGATCGTCTATATCGGTTCTTTAATCAAGGGCTTCTCCGTCGGATTTCTCTTCAGCTGCGGCTTCGCAATGGCACCGGATGTTGTCGATTACGGTGAATGGAAGACCGGCGTTCGCTCAGAGGGCCTGATCAACAGCTGCGTGAGCTTCGGGCAGAAGGTGGGTCTCGGTCTTGGCCCGGCGATTGCAACCTGGATCCTTGCAGCTGGCGGTTACAATGGTTCAGCAACCACACAGAGCGCATCGGCAATTTCCGCCATCCGGTTCAGCTTCGGATACTACGGCATGATTCTTTCTCTCCTGATCGCGCTGATTGCATTTTTCATGGACATCGATAAATACGCTGATCAGATGGCAAAAGATCTTGCCTCCAGGCACTAAAATCAATTACATCTGAATCAATTTCAATCGCCGGAGTTCTGTGCTCCGGCGATCAAACATGAGGAGTAATCTACCATGAGTCTTACATTCGATCCTTCATCTTTTATCACGAAAACTATCACCTGCGGCAGCCTTACCGTAACCTTCCGCGCCTACGAGCGGATCCCCTACTGCGAGAACCCGAAGGACGCGGATATGCAGCGCCTGTCCATCTTTGTCAATGAAGACATGGCGGAGGGAAAGACCGTCGGCGGCTATACCCTTGCAAATGCACCCATTTTCATGCCGAACACGGTCGGCGGTTATATGCCGGGCCCGATCGAGGAGCCGGGCGAAAAACCGATTCGGCACGAGACCAATGCCTCATTTTTCGCGCTGCTGCGCGGCTATGTCGTCGTCTCACCCGGCATCCGCGGCCGCGGCATGAAGAATGCAGCAGGAGAATTTATCGGAACTGCTCCCGCCCACATCGTGGATTATAAGGCGGCTGTCCGGTACCTCAAGGCAAACCGCGGACGCATCCCCGGCGACCCTGACCGCATCATCTCGAACGGAACGAGCGCCGGCGGTGCCCTCTCCTCCCTGCTCGGCGCGTCCGGAAACCACCCCGACTTTGTGCCGTACCTTGCGGAAATCGGCGCAGCCGACGCGGACGACAGCATCTTCGCGGCCTCCTGCTACTGCCCGATCACAAACCTCGATCACGCGGACATGGCGTACGAGTGGGAATTTCACGGCTTAAATGACTTTCACATGATGAGGCCGGAGAAGCCGCTCGATCCGCCGGCAGGCGCCACGCACTCGAATGTGACAGCTCCCGCAGACACCCCGAACGTAGACGCATCAGTTCGCGCAGATACTCCGCACGCAGAAGCACCGGCCGGCGCAGATGCCCCGCGCACAGAAAAGCCTGACACAGCAAAATCCATGCCGAGGTTCGTCCCCGTAAACGGCGAGCTGAGCCCTCTGCAGGAGGCGCTCTCCCTCGCCCTCTGCAAGGAATTCCCAGCTTACCTGAACAGTCTCGGTCTTACGGACGCGGACGGCCGCGCGCTGATGCTTGATGCAAACGGCCGCGGCTCCTTCCTGGATTTCGTAAAGCAGAATATCATCCGCTCCGCCAACGCAGAGCTGGACAGACTGGACGCCGGAAAAGAAGATGCCTATGTCGAAAAGAAATACGACATGATCCGCCGCATGACGGAGAACACAAAGCCCTCTCCCGCTGAGTGCCCTGCCGTCACCATGGATAGGGGTCACGTGACCGATCTCGACTGGGACTCATTTGTCCGGTTCCGCACGAGAATGAAGCCGGCGCCGGCCTTCGACAGCATCGAAAATAACACGCCGGAAAATGAGCTCTTCGGCAACGCCGGCACGCAGTTCCGTCATTTCACGGAATTTTCTGCAAGGCATGACATGACCGGAAGACCGTCCGCGCCCGCTCCGAAGGAGGTCGTAAGGCTCATGAACCCGATGAACTACATCGGGGATCCGAAGGCCAAGGCTGCCGCTCATTTTCGGATCCGCCACGGCGCTGTCGACCGCGATACGTCGCTTGCCATCTCGGAAATGCTGTACGTTGATCTTAAGAATCATGGGATCGACGCCGACATCGCGCATCCGTGGGGCATCAATCACGCCGGCGATTACGATCTTGAGAACCTGTTTGACTGGATCGATTCTCTGTGCAAAAATAAACCAGACTGATAATAATTCAGCATCACTCAGAGCATGAGATGTTCCGGATTCCTGGGGCTGGATAATTAACACAACTGATTGAAAGAAGGATATTGTATGAGTAAAATAAACAGCCTGCGCTCCGCGCTGGAGTTCCTGAAGACACAGCCGGGGCAGCTTGTGGAGACAGATATTCCGGTTGATCCGGAGGCGGAGCTGTCCGGTGTCTACCGCCGCGTCGGTGCGGGCGGAACCGTTATGCGCCCCACCCACCTCAACGGACCGGTCATGGTCTTCCGCAATATTGAGGGATTTCCAGACACATCGATTGCCATCGGCCTCATGGCCTCACGGGAGCGCGTGGCCGCAATGTTCGGCTGCCGCCGGGAGGAGCTCGGCCATCTCGTGAAGGACTGCGCCGAGCATCCGATTCAGCCCGTCGTGACCGATGAGCCGACCCCCGTCCAGGAAATCGTGCACAAGGCGGATGAGCCGGGCTTTGATCTTCACCGCCTTGTTCCGGCCCCGAAGAACACGCCCGTTGATGCCGGTCCCTACATCACGCTCGGCATGTGCTACGCCACGCATCCGGACACGGGACTCTCTGACGTCACGATTCACCGGATGTGCATCCAGTCAAAGGACGAGCTCTCGATCTTTCTGCAGCCCGGCTCACGCCACATCGGCGCAATGGCGGAGCGCGCGACAGAGCTCGGGCAACCGCTGCCGATCAGCGTGTCGATCGGCGTCGATCCCGCCATCAGCGTGACCAGCTGCTTTGAGCCGCCGACGACACCGCTCGGCTTCAACGAGCTCTCCATCGCCGGCGCGCTCCGGAAGGAGCCCGTAAAGCTCGCCAAATGCGTGACCATCAATGAGCATTGTATCGCGAACGCCGAGTATGTCATCGAGGGTGAAATTCTTCCTGGCAGCAATCATGTCGTCGAGGACCAGAACAGCCACAGCGGCTACGCAATGCCCGAATTCCCCGGCTACAACGGAAAGGCGAGCCACGAGTGCTGGCTGCTCAAGGTCCACGCCGTCACGCACAGAAGCCATCCCATCATGCAGACCTGCATCGGCCCCTCCGAGGAGCATGTGAACATGGCCGGTATCCCCACGGAGGCTTCGATCCTGATGCTGCTCGACAAGGCCATGCCGGGCAAGGTGCTCAATGTCTACTCGCACCGCGCCGGCGGCGGCAAATACATGGCGGTCCTGCAGTGCAAAAAGACCGTCCATACAGACGAGGGAAAGCAGAGACAGGCAGCGCTGCTTGCATTTTCTGCATTCTCGGAGCTTAAGCACGTTATTCTGGTCGACGAGGACGTCGATATCTTCGACACGGATGACGTCCTCTGGGCCATGAATACGCGCTTCCAGGGCGACCGCGACATCATCACAATCCCGGGCGTCCGCTGCCATCCGCTCGACCCGAGCTCTTCGCCGCTCTACTCAGGCAGCATCCGGGACGTCGGCATTTCCTGCAAGACGATCTTTGACTGCACAGTGCCCTTTGATCAGAAGGACCGCTTCAAGAGAGCGCATTTTCTTGATATCGATGAGACGAAATGGAGGGATTTTCTGTGAGACTGATCGTCGCCGTCACGGGCGCCTCCGGTGTGGAAATGAGTATCCGGCTTCTCGCCGCGCTGAGGGAAATTCCGGATATGGAAATTTTTCTTATTGTGAGCCGCGGCGCGGCGACCACCTGGAAATATGAGACGGACCGCCCTCTGAGCGACCTCAAGGCGATGGCCGACCATGTCTTCGAGGAGAATGACATGGCCGCCATCATCGCGAGCGGAAGCTTCGTCACGAACGGCATGATCATCATGCCCTGCAGCATGAAGACCCTCGCCGGCATCGTCAGCGGCTACGCGGACAATCTGATCCAGCGCGCCGCCGACGTTTGCATCAAGGAGGGCCGGAAGGTCGTGCTCGTCCCCCGGGAGATGCCGCTCTCGAGGATCCATCTCCGGAACATGTCAGCGGCTGCCGATCTCGGCTGCGTCATCGTCCCGCCGATGCTGACCTTCTACAGCGGGCAGAAGACACTCGAGGATGAAATCGACCATATCGCGGGGAAGATCCTGCTGCAGTTCGGGCTGAAATCGCCGTTCTTTCATGCGTGGAAGGAAAAAAGCTAAGAAACCGCAGGGCTCCCAGAACGCCGGTGCCATCACTTCACTTACGTCAGACTCATCTCCTGCTGCTCAATGCGTTCAACAGCATAGACAGTGAGCCCTGCATATTCAGCGATATCCTCTTTACTTAATTTACCGCTTCGAAGCATCCTCACAACAGTCTCGCGCTGTGCCTTGCCGTACCCTTTTTCGATTCCCTTTTCGATTCCCTTTTCGATTCCTCTGTTTTCCACTCTGTCCAGAACATCACACATATTCACACCTTCTTTCTTCTTTGAAAGATCTGCTATTACACCCTCGGGCTGCTGTATCTCACGGCTCTCCCGTGAGTGCCTGATATTCCTCGCTCCCGACATCCGCCCAGTCTTTCTTCCCGCTCTCGGCGGTATTTCCCGTCTCATACGCATAGGCATATGTGTTCAAAATACTGGCATCAGCAGCCGACCAGCTCCCATCGGAGCTCTTGTCGGCCTGATACAGGACATACAGACCGCATTTGCCATTCTTCGAATCGCGATCATACTTGAGAAAACGGACGCTGGTGTCATCCTCCTTCAGAATGTAATAAGAATTTCCCTTGGCATCATACATTTCTGAAAATGAATCCCCGGCAGCAGCAGACCATGCGCCATTTTTGCACTGTCATACTGCCGCCTGACGCTGTTTCTCCAGATAATCTGCATCAGGGCAGGCATGCAAAGGCCCCCTGTCACGAGAAACCATCCGGCCACTGGGATATCTTCATAGATAAGGCCGCTGCCCGCAAGAATCATGACCGTCAGCAGGACCAGGGACACACGTCTTACCCTCTGTCCGCGAAGGTCCCGGTTCATCTTCAGGTACGAATCCTTTGTCATTGTAAACTCAGCGGAATATACCCTTCCTTCAGCCATAAGATCTATTCTCCTTATTTTCCCGGATGTGTCGGCCTGATCGTAGCTGTCCTGTATCGGCTTGCAGGATCCTCGCACATGCGTCTGTCAACCGACTGAAGATCCCTCGGTATCTGCTCGCAGACTCCTCTCACACATTTCCGGTGTCCTTCTCCTCCATCCACTTACCCAAAACATTCAGGTACCGCGGCGTATCGTCCGCATAACACATATGGCGGCACCCCTCAAAGAGCTCCCACTTCGCGTCCGGCAGACGGTCATACATCGTCTTTGCGACGAGCGGCGAGCAGAGATCGTCCGTCCCGCTGATGATGAGCGCCGGTATGTGGATCTCCCCGAGCCGGTCCGTGTAATCAAAGTCCCGGAGTGTTCCCGTCGGCGTGTACTCGTTCGGGCCCCACGCCGTCAGATACGCCTCGGTGCCGGACCGCTTCGGACGGCGAAGGCACTCCGGGTCCGTGTCCTTAAACGGCCCGCAGCAGTGGCGCTCCATAAAATGTTCATTTGCCGCAAGATAGGCCGGCGCCGTGTAATCGCCGGTCTCCTCTGCCTTCCGGATCGCCTCCCGGTCCTCCGGGGAGAGATACGCGATCCTCCTGTGCTGCTCGCGCGACCAGAGCCGGCTCGAAGAGAGCGTGCTTGAGAGAATGACGCTCCTCACGCCGGCCGGCTTCTTCTCAATCAGATACTCGATCGCGAGCATGCCGCCCCACGACTGCCCGAGAAGATGCAAATGGTCCAAGTGAAGATACTCCCGCAGCGAGGTCAGCTCCTCAATCCACGTCGCCGCCTTCCAGAGCTCCGGGTGCCCGTCCAGATAGGAATTTCCGCAGCCGATCTGATCATAGGAAATGACAGGCCTGCCGTCTTTGCTCAGCGGATCGAGCAGCTCGAAGTAATTGTGCGTCGAGCCGGGGCCGCCGTGCAGCAAAAGAAGCGGCGTCTTATCGCTCCCCGCAAGGTCACCGGCAATCCGAAAGTAGGTTTTATATCCGTGAAAGGGCATGTATCCGTCTGTAATCTTTATATCTGTCATCTCAATTTCTCCTGTATAAATCTTAGCTGGCCCGTTGTCGGAGATGAAGTATCCGACGGCAAACCTTCGTCCCTGCATTTCTTTTTCAGGCCCAATGTCTCAATCGTCAGTCTCCTTCTTTGTGTACGCCTCGAGCCTCTCGAGATAATACGAGACGAGCCGCCCCGCCGCCACATGCTTCCGGAGCACATAGCCGATGTCCATGTAGTCATCGACCTCTAGTGGCACCGCCACGATATTGTCCCCGTTGAGGTCCGCATTGATCACGCCGCTTGAGATCGTATACCCATTCATACCGATCAGCAGGTTAAAGAGCGTCGCGCGGTCTGTCACGACGATGTCCTTCTTCCGCGCGACCGTGCTCTGAATCTCCTCCGCGTAATAAAATGAATTGTGCTCGCCCTGTTCATAGGAGAGCCGCGGATACGCATCGAGATCCTCCATCGTGACAGAGCTCTTCTGCGCGAGCGGATTCACGCGGCTGACAAAGACGTGCGGCCGGGCGCGAAAAAGCCTTGTAAAGACCAGCCCGTGCTCATCGATCGCGCGCGTAAGAATCGTCCGGTTGAAATCATTCATGTAGAGGACGCCGACCGAGCTTCTTCCGCGGGCGACGTCCTCGAGGATCTGCCATGTCTGTGTCTCCCGCAGATGGAACTCATACTCGTCGCCGCCGTATTGTTTCATGAGATCGACGAACGCCTCGACGACAAATGCATAGTGCTGCCCCGAGACGCAGAATTTCTCCTTTCCCGGGTTCCGCCCGGTGTAGCGCTCGAGCATGACCGCCTCCTGCTCGAGCATCTGCCGCGCGTAGCCCAGGAACTCCTCACCCTCAGGCGTCACCGTGACTCCCTTGTTCGTCCGGCTGAAGATCGTGATCTTCATTTCCCGCTCGAGCTCATGAATCGAGGCCGTGAGACTCGGCTGCGTGATAAAGAGCCGCCGGGCAGCCTCCGTCATCGACGAGCACTCCGCGACTGTCACGGCATATTTCAGCTGATTAAGCGTCATGAAAAACTCCCCCTTACAGGCGTGGCCTGCATCATTCCTATCTTACCATGACTTCCTTTAATTGCCAGCGGAAGTCCTCTTCATAGTTTCAATCTATATCAAACCGGTATATTTTCGTATTTTACGTATGGAAGTGCATGCACTAAACTGGCCCTTGTACATGAAACGTATCCGATCTCACGCAGAAAGAAGGACCTGAAAATGAAAACAACCATCATCGCTTATCCGAGAATCGGTGCTCACCGCGAGCTGAAGCGCGCGGAGGAGGCGTACTTCAAAGGAACACTCACGCAGAACGACCTGCTTAAGACAGCCTCCGAGCTTCGGAAGACCAATCTGAAAACTTTCACAGAGCACCGCCTCAGCCTGATCCCGGTCGGTGATTTTTCCTTCTACGACGGCATGCTCGACACGGCCTGCATGCTCGGCATCGTCCCGGAGCGCTACCGGAAGCTCGGCCTCAGCGAGCTCGACACGTATTTTGCAATGGCGCACGGCTGGCAGAATGAGGCGGGAGACGTCACGGCGCTCGCGATGAAAAAATGGTTCAACACCAACTATCACTATATCGTGCCTGAGTTCGATGACGGAACAGTCATCTCCCTCCATGCGGACAGACTTCTCGCGGAGATCGAGGAGGCAAAGCAGGCCGGAATCGAAAACGAGCGAATCAAGGTGTCCGTGACCGGACCGCTCACGTTCCTCCGGCTCACGCATTTCACGGGAAATGAAACAGCCGATACCGTGAGCACAGCCGTCGCTTCCGCCTGCGCGGACCTCATTTCCCGGCTGCCGGAAGGCTGCTGGGTCGAATTCGACGAGCCATGGCTTGTCCGCGATCTCACAGAAGACGACATCCGTCTCTTCCGGAAGCTGTACACGCAGATTCTTGACGCAAAAAGCGGCCGCCGGATCCTGCTTCAGACCTATTTCGGCGACATCCGCGACTGCTACAAGGAGGCCACGGCGCTTCCCTTCGACGGCATCGGTCTTGACTTTGTCGAGGGCCGGGAGACAACGCGCCTCGTCCGGACATACGGCTTCCCGGATGACAAGGTTCTCTTTGCCGGCATCGTAAACGGCAAGAACATCTGGACATGCAATTACGACAAGGCTCTGGCTGTGCTCCCGAAGGCAGCAAAGCTCGTTCTCACGACGTCGTGCTCTCTTCTTCATGTGCCGTACACCACGGCAAATGAGCCCCGCCTCCCGGCAGATGTCTTAAAGCACTTTGCATTCGCGGAACAGAAGCTCGGCGAGCTTCAGGACCTCGCGAAAATCGCAGATGAAATGGCGAAGGATGCCAAGCTCTCTGAGCACGCAGCTGCGGCCCTCGACGAAAACCGCGCTCTCTTTGCCGGGACGCGCGTCACCGGAAATGAGCAGGTCCGGAAGGCAGTCGCAGGTCTCACACCGGATTCATTTGTCAGAAAGCCCGCCTTTGCCGAGCGCGAGAAGATCCAGCACAAGGAGTTTCAGCTCCCGCTTCTCCCGACAACGACAATCGGTTCCTTCCCTCAGACACGCGAGGTCCGCAGCAACCGGCTGAAATTCCGCCGCGGTGAGATCACGCGTGAGCAGTACGATGCATTCAACCGCGAGAAGATCCGCGAGTGCGTCGAGCTTCAGGAGAAGCTCGGCATCGACGTTCTCGTCCACGGCGAATTCGAGCGGAACGATATGGTCGAATATTTCGGTGACCATCTGGACGGCTTCCTCTTCACAGAGAACGGCTGGGTCCAGTCCTACGGCACGCGTTGCGTCAAGCCGCCGATCATCTGGGGCGATGTGAGCCGCCGGGAGCCGATCACGGTGGAGACGTCTGTGTACGCACAGAGCCTCACAAAGAAGCCGATGAAGGGCATGCTGACCGGCCCGGTGACGATTCTTAACTGGTCCTTCCCGCGCGAGGATATCTCGAAAAAGGAAAGCACGCTGCAGATCGCACTTGCGATCCGCGAGGAGGTCCTCGATCTCGAGAAGCACGGCATCCGTGTCATCCAGATCGATGAGGCCGCCCTCCGCGAGAAGCTTCCGCTGAGAAAAAGCGACTGGCACAGTGACTATCTCGACTGGGCGATTCCGGCCTTCCGTCTCGTGCACAGCGGCGTAAAGCCGGAGACACAGATCCACACGCATATGTGCTACAGCGAATTCGGCGATATTATCCGCGATATCGATGACATGGACGCAGATGTAATCACCTTCGAGGCGTCCCGCTCTAACCTCGAGATCCTCGGTGATCTTGCGCGCGCAGGCTTCCGCACAGAGGTCGGTCCGGGTGTCTACGACATCCATTCACCCCGAGTTCCGTCGGAAGAAGAGATCGAGTCCGCAATCCGGAAGATGCTCCGCTACATCCCGAAGGAAAAGCTCTGGGTCAACCCGGACTGCGGACTGAAGACCCGCGGCGAAACAGAGACGGTGCCCTCCCTCACACACATGGTCGAAGCCGCAAAGGCCGTAAGAAAAACGCTGGAATAACGACGATTATCTTGCTCACATCAAAGGTGCGAAAAGGCGCAGAATGACCTGCCAGAGCTTAAGAAGGCTCAGGCGGCGTCTGTGCCTGTATTTTTCTGTCACTTCCTCACACCTAGGAAATGTCTCCATGAAATCCTTCTCGATATCGCGGACCGCCTTTGTCTTATAGAGCAGCACGCCGTCCTCAAAATGGTGGTAGAAGCTCCGGTAATCCAGGTTGATGGTCCCGCACAGCGCGTATTTTCCGTCGCAGACGCACTCCTTCGCGTGCACAAAGCCCGGCGAGAACTCGAAGATCCGGACGCCGCTCTCGACCAGCCTTGAATAATAGGACCTCGTCACATTGAAGACCATCCGCTTGTCGGGGATGCCCGGCGTGATGATCCGCACATCGACGCCCCGCTGCGCGGCCAGACGCAGCATGCGCGCGAGATCGTCCGTGATGACAAGGTACGGCGTTGTAATATAAATGTACTTCTGCGCCGCGTTGATCAGGTTCATGTAGACGTCCTCGCCGACATGAATACTGTCCATCGGACTGTCCGCATACGGCTGGACAAATCCCATCTCTCCGAAAACCGGTTTCGTCTTCGGGAAATACTTTGCTACGTCGACATGTGCCTTCTCGTCCGTCCGGTCGATCGCGTTCCACATCTCGAGGAACATCAGCGTAAATGACGTGACCGCCTCGCCCTCGAGCTTAAGGCCGCTGTCCTTCCAGAAGCCGTACATTTTCTTCAAATGAAAATATTCGTCGGCCATGTTGTAGCCGCCCGTAAATCCGACCTGTCCGTCGACGACCGTAATCTTCCGGTGGTCGCGGTTGTTCTGGAATGTCTGAAGAATCGGAAATACCGGATTGAACACGCGGCACTGAATGCCCTCGGAAATGAGCTTCTTCCGGAACTCGCCGTTGATAAAGATAATGCTCCCGAGGTCGTCATAGATGAGGCGGACCTCGACGCCCTCCGCCGCCTTCTGACGCAGAATCTCATGGACCTCCTTAAATGCGAGTCTGTCCTCAATCGCGTGATACTCCATAAAAATGAACGACTTCGCATTTCGCAGCGCTTCCTTCTGCGCCTCGAGCGCCGGCACGGCATCCGGATAAAAGGTGACCTTCGTATTCCGATAGACCGGGTAGCCCTTCGGGTACCCGCCGTGTGTCTGTATGTACCGCGCCATGCCCGCAAACGTCGGGTCTTCCTTCTCAATCTCCCCGATCAGCCCCGAGCTGTCCGGCAGGGCCGGCAGCAGGACGTCGTCGATCTCGGCGTACCGGCGCTTCATTTTCTTTAAGGAGGACGACCGGGTAATCATAAAGTAGAGGGTCGTGCCGAGAATCGGGAATGCGAGAATCAGCATGATCCACGGAAGCTTGAAGGCCGCATTCTCCCTCTTCGCGTAAATGTAGAGCACCAGACCGACCGTGGCAATCTTGACCAGCTCCTCGATATAAAAATAATGGTTGTAGAAAAATGTCACGATCAGGACCGCCCACGCGGCCTGCAGAATCATCGACGCGGCGACGAAAATTCCCCGCCCGATGCTGTTCCGCGTCGTTGTGCGGTTCTCCGCGGCCTTCTTGTTTTCATGCTCATAATATCCAGAACTCATGCCTCATCTCCTGTCATTCTTCTCCTGTACTTAAAGCAGCTCCCGGTGTCTTCCGGATGGGTCACGTGCCGGCGAGACTCACCGGACTCCGGACCATGCCGTCCGACTGCCATCCGTTCCCGAACTGCCCCGGCGTTCTCGGCAGGACTCACCGGACTCCTGTCCCCTCACTGCGGATCCGGGAAATGCGACCAGTCCGCATTGACCTCGTCTCTGTGCAGTCCGATCGCGCGGTGCCCGATATACGCGTCCGCGTAGCGGCTGAAGCCGGTCAGTGCGTGCAGCGGGAAGCCGCTGAGCACGTCCGCCTGCACAAATTCCGCGCTTCCGTCGTCCGTCTCCGCAAAGCGTCCGCTCCTCTCATATTTTCCGACCTCCTCCGCGAGGTATGAGGGCACGCGAATTGCCATCGTGACGTCCTCATGGTCAAAGGAGCGCTGGTGGCGGAGCTCCCCGAGGTAACAGAAGCCGTGCTGCAGCATCGCCGCGATATCGTAGCCGGCCGCGCTGACCGCCTCCTTCTTCTCCGGCGAATCACTCTCCCCGTACGACCTGATCTGCGCTGCCGTCAGCAGGTTCTTCGAGTAGGCGGCAATCAGAAGATTTGCCGTCTCATCCTTCCCGACCGCTCTCGCAAATGAACGGCGCAGGCACCTGCGGATCTCCTCATCTGCCCGGAAGTCATCCCCGTCCGAGATCCACGCGCTGTGGTTGTCCCGGATCGACCGGATGATGTCCGCGCTCGTCTCCCGGACGGCGGCCGGATTAATGAGGTCATCGAGATAGACCGTGAGCCGCTCAGACTTCTTTCCAATCTCATAGAAGCTGAAAAGACTCCCCGATGACGGGTTCGCCTTCGCCGCGGAGGCGACGAGATCGAGGTCACTGCGCAGCACGCGGTCCGCCCCGGCCAGAACCTCGGCACAGACCCGGAGGGACTTCTCATTTTCATCGATGAGCGCCTGCATCACGTCCGTCAGCGTCTTCTGCAGGGAGGCCGCGTAGGCCGACTCGAAGACCTCGTGCTCGGATATACGGCAGACACTGCCGACGTACTCCTCGATCCGGCGCGATCCGGCTGTCGCGAGAAGAGAGGCGGCGGCCTGCTTCTCACGCGCCAGCTGGGACTGGACGCGCGGCCTTGAGCCGTACTCCTTCTCCATGTCCGCTCTTGTCTGCAGCTCGAAAATGAGGTTCTGCAGTGCCGGGATCAGTCCCTCAAAGGTCCCCTCGTCCTTCTTCTCCACAGCCCCGCGAATCATGTCGTCGTGCGTGAGGAACTCAAGCGCCGTCTCCGGCCCGTAGGCATTTTCCACATCGCGGATCCGCTCATCGAGAGCCTTCTTGATCTCCGTCCCGAGCCTCGTGCGGAAATCCTCCGCCTCCACAATCTTCGCGTACTCGCCGAACAACTTGTCCGCACGCTCACGCGTCTCATCCGTCCCGTTTTTGATCTGCGAGCGGACCGGCCACTCCGGACGGAGAAGGCGGGTCTGCTCATCCACGCGATTCGTCGCCATCATATCGAGCCCGTGGTTCCAGAGCGTCTCAAGTGACTGAAGACCCGCACTGAGAAGCGCGTCCCTCACCATGTCCGAGGTTGCCGCGCCCGCATGTCTCCGGAAATTCTTCCGGACGGCGTGCAGCATTTTCGACGCAAAATATGTCTCAGGCCCGACTGCGGACACATCGACGGCCGAGTAGCCGATCATCCGGTAGCCCGGATGGGCGGCTGTCTTCATGCCCGCCTGACGGATCGCCGACGGCTTCTCCGGGACGCCGGTCCAGTACTCAGAGCCGGTCGGTGTCTTTTTCGTCTCCGCCTCCGCTTCATTTGTGTCCGCGCCGGTGTCTGCATCCGCACTCCCGAAATCGTGCAGGAGATAATCCGTGAGGATATCCATTGTCTCCATTTTCGAAAGGAGCCGCACGGACGACGTCGATACGATCGTGCATTCGTCAAAGACCGGCATGCGGCTCTCGATCCATCCGCCCTGCCTCGTGTGCAGCCGGTACGTTCGTCCGTTATTTGCGAGGTTCAGATAGTAGTCGATCTCCTTGAGCGAGGCGTACGTATTCCGGTCAAGGATCCGGCAGGTCTGTGTGATACCCTTGATGCCCCGCTCCTCCATCAGCACGTCCGAGGTGTAGAGATAAGCCGATATTTTCGCAAATGAACCGATTTTCATGTCATCGAGGACAGCGCGGACAAGATACGCCGCGTCAATCAGGATGCCGCTTCCCGTTCCGCCGGCAAGCCCGGAAATGAGGACCACGCGGACGCTCGGCTCCTGCTTTTCATTTTCGTTCTTCGAGCTGCTGCGGACGACGCCCTGGCACGCCTTCTTGTATGCCTTCCGAACCAGTTTTGCGACTCGTTCGCGGAGCGTGTCATACCCGTCGCCCGCAAGAAGCATGAGACGTCCGATCTGCCGCATGCCCTGCGCGCCGTGACTGTCGAGCCGGATGTCCGGGAATCCGCTGTTAAACCACTCCTTCACGAACGGAGGCAGGTTCTCCTGCCGGTTCAGAAGGATGCCGCTCAGCGACTGGTCATAGAGGCAGAGCGTCTCCTCAAACGTCAGCGCGGGCGGATTCGGATTTACGGCTTCTCCCTTCGCCGCCGATGCGTCCTGGTTCAGATCTCCGGCCGCGGCCTGATACAAGCTTCCGGCCGATCCCTTCATTGCCGATGCGGTCTGGTTCAGGCTTCCTGCCACATTCCTCGCCGCCGGTGCGGTCTGGTTCCCGGAAGATGCCGCCCCTGCAGCCCGCCCTTCGCCATCGGCCGTGTCCGCCTTCCCGCGGATCTGACGGACAAGCAGATGCTCGTCCGTGTCAACAGCAAGAAAAGACGCGTTGCAATTGCGCGTCTTATGTTTCAAAAGATTGATGGTCTCGCAGCCGATGCCGCCGAGACCGATATAGACGGTCGCCTCCGAGGTCGGATCCGCCGCCGATTTATATTGAGACAGCCCGTCCCGCGCGATGCTGAGACGGCTGAGTTTCATTTTCTGTGACTCTGTTAGTGCCATAAAAGCTCAACTCCCCTGTGTCATATCAATGTACACAGAGTCAGTATACCATCTTTCGCGGCAGACTGCGACATAAGAGTCGCTGGGTGTGTCCGCCCCACCCAGCCTTTGCCAGGGTAAACATACCTCTTGGCGTCCTTTTTCGGCCGCTTACCGGAAAAACTGAGACAGCCTGCCCTCCGGCGGATATACTGAATACAGAAGCTTCACTCTGAGCAATTATCAGTTCACGCGAATGAAAGCGGGAAATGCAAAACGGAAAGGAGATATCGCGATGAAACTGCAGACGATCGATCATGTGGTCATCACAACAAATAATCTGAAAGCGTGCCTTCATTTTTATGTGGATGTACTCGGCATGGAATGCGACACGGCGAATGGAAGATACGCAGTAAAATTCGGCGATCACAAGTTTAACATTCACACACGGCCGGGAGAATTTCTGCCTGCAGCAGAAAAACCGACGCCCGGTTCGCTCGACATGTGCCTCATCATAAGCGGTTCTCTAGAAGAGGCAAGAGAGGAAGTTCTGAAAAAAGGATACCCGGTCGAAACGGAAATTCTGGAGAAACACGGCGCCCGCGGGAATATGCGCAGCTTCTACCTGAGAGACCCGGACGGGAACCTGGTGGAAATCAGCTCCTATGGTGTCTCGTGAACTACTCGGTCACAGAGTGGCCGAGCATCAATCCAATGGTGCCAAATCCAATGGTGCCAGGTTCCGATAAAAAAAGAATAAACTTGTTTATAAAATCTTTATCGGAACCTGGCACCATAAAGAAAAATGCTGGTTGGTTTCGCGGGCTTACAGCCCGCTTTCCAAACCACCTGTTTTACGGGTGGCGGCGGTTCATTTTATGGAATTACAGAACGAGTGTCGGTGCCGCATATACGCGGGTCAGAAGCTCCTGATTAAGCGCATACAGCCCCTTCGGATCTCCACCGAAAAGCTTGTACTTCTTGATCAGATCATCGGCATTTTTCTCCTCCTCGCCCTGCTCCTTGACGAACCAGTCGAAGCACTGCATGGTGCGGAAATCGTCGACGTCCTTTGCTGCCTTGTAAATGCGGTTGATCAGTGCAGTGACGGCCTGCTCGTGCGCAAGACCCATCTCCAGCGGATCAAGTGCTGTCTTGTATTCCTTGTCCGGCTTCGGAACCTCTTCAAACGTGACATGCTCGCCGTTGTTAATCAGATAGGTTCTCATAAGCATGGCGTGATCGCGCTCTTCCTGCGCCTGAACATCGTACCAGTGTGCAAATCCGTCCAGCCCCAGATCATAATAATAATTGGAAAAATCGAGATACAAATAAGCGGAATAAAATTCCTTTGTGACTTGCTCGTTAATAAGTTTGCTGACATTTTTATCCAGCATGACAAAACCCTCCCTTTTCTTTCATTTTCTTCGTCCCGGGCTTTGTCGCCCGAAAGCTTATATCAAGGAGCATTTGGATTCTATCGTCCGGCACACTGCCATCCAGAGCAGCCGTAATCCAGTAACTCCTGCTCATATGATATTCCGAAAAAGATCCTGGTTCCTTCATCAGAACCGGATCTCTTATTTCCTGCAGATTGTATTTGCCAGAATGATCATGACCGCGCAGTCTGCAAGAATCACACCCAGGCACACATAGGCCATATACGCCGGAAGGACCGCTTCGCCGACCGCCATCGCAAGAAGCAGAATGGTTATGACGCTCATACCACCGCCCATGACGCGGCACAGCTTCTTTGTATCATACTTCTCCTGGTCTTCTCTGCTTGCGGTGTTGTATCCGGCGATCAAATGCGCACCATGCCCTGAAAGAAGCAGGATGCTGATGCATGCGAACAGAACAATGATCACCCACAAAACCCAGTCCGGACCATGGCTGCTATCTTTCAATGTCATATCCTTGTATCTCTCCTTGCCACTGATGCGCTCCTGCATATGTAAACACACAAGGCTCTTAGTTACTGAGTCTCTGTGAAAAGCTCCGGTTCTGTATCCAGAAGAATCTGTACAAGAACCTTATAGTCCAGATATTGCACATCATCGACGCCATCATGAATTTTCTGGGCGAGATGACTGCGATAATATATATCCATCGCCTGCTCATAAGTGAGATGCTTGACTTTAGCCAAACGCGCAATAAGACGTTCTTCCAGACCTTCCTGATAATATTTTTCAAGAATATCTCCATTCATAGGATCACCTCATGCGAAGACCGGAATATCAAAAGTCCATTCACAGCAGACTGAGTGATAAAAGCGATCTGATCATAGGTCGGATACACACGGATCTCTTTCAATGCGCGGGCCTTATCCCAGATTCCACTATGGTACATGTCCACAACTCGAAACACCTTGTCATTAGCTACCTTACCCTTAATGACATCAAAAGATCGGTATCCCTCATCTCCGTCTCTGCACCGGCAAACGAAATCAATCCAAGTATCGAGGTCATCACCAAAATCTTTGAAAGCAAACCCCTCCAAATCTTCTTTCATATCATAAAGATTCAGGATAGCTTTATCGCCGTCTTTTGCAAAACCAGCCTTGCGCCTGGCCCATTTTTCTGCCTGTTCTTTCACCGTTGTGACGTAAAAGCCACGGCCAAAATCCAGATTCCGATAGGAATGATAAACATCCGGATGATTGATAATCATATTTGAACCATGATAAACAATCACGCAGTCACCTCCCTCTCTTTCAGGTACTCCTCTATGTCCTGTACAATGTAGCTCGTGCTCTGCGTATGCAAAATATCGTAATTAGGAATTAAATATCGATCAAGACAGCCGCTCTTTTTTAATGCTTGATACACTTGCGAAGGTGCAACCTTCCATTGATCAGCACAGGCATGAATTATATACACAATAAACGAAAAGCAATTCTCATCCATCTAAATCTCCTGTCCACTGAGCCGCAAATCAACCCTTTTCTGACTCATATACTGTATGCTGATTATACCATACAGCCGGCTGCTATGCCTGTTCACAAAAATTTTATAGGAACCGGGTACCTGTCCACTCCCGAAATGATATCTCTGCCTCGTCCGATATGGTAAAATATGAATAGCAGCAGGAAATGGAGGTGCCTATGTCTTACATTGAATTCCGTGCCGTTACCAAAGAATACCGCACAGGCGAAACGTCGATACTCGCACTTAACCGCGCGACTTTTCAGGTCGAAAAGGGAGAATTTGCGGTCATTCTCGGCGCCTCCGGTGCCGGCAAGACAACCGCGCTCAACATTCTGGGCGGGATGGACACCGCAACCTCCGGCGAGGTGATTGTCGATGGAAATGACATCGCCGCCTGCAGCGCAAAGCAGCTGGTAACCTATCGGCGCCACGATGTCGGCTTCGTCTTCCAGTTTTATAATCTCGTTCCGAATCTCACTGCACTTGAAAATGTAGAGCTTGCGGTCCAGGTCTGTCAGAATCATCTTGACCCGGCGCAGACTCTTGAGAAGGTCGGTCTTGGCGACCGCATGAATAACTTCCCGGCCCAGCTCTCAGGCGGCGAGCAGCAGCGTGTGTCCATCGCCCGGGCCCTGGCCAAGAATCCGAAGCTGCTCCTCTGCGATGAGCCGACCGGTGCGCTGGACTATGTGACCGGAAAGCAGGTTCTTCAGCTCCTGCAGGACACCTGCAGAAGGGACGGCGTCACCGTGCTCCTCATCACCCACAACTCGGCGCTCGCGCCAATGGCCGACCGGCTGATCCGGTTCCGGAGCGGCGAGGTAACAGAGATTACAAAAAATGACCATCCCCTGCCGATCTCCGAAATCGAATGGTAATCGTTTAGCAGAAGTCTCTTGAACAAAGAAAAGGAGATGACTGGTGTGCGCGCATATACAAAAGATATTTTCCGAAACATCAGTCACAGCAAAAAGCGGTTTCTTGCCATTGCTCTCATCACGCTCCTCGGCGTCATGATGTTTTCCGGCCTGCAGGCATCCTGCAATGACCTTGAAAAATCCGCGGATGCCTTTTTTGATGCACAGCATTTGCATGATATTCAGATTCAGTCCACACTGGGGCTGACGGATGACGATATCACGGCGCTCCTTCAGGACAAGGATGTTGCCGCCGCAGCGGGAATCCGCAGCGTCTCCGCGGACATAAAAAGCTCGGACAGCAAGACCGAAACACTTCTCAGTGACGCAGCGGTTACGACGCTGAATGATGCCGGTATAGACGCGCCATATTTGCTGAAGGGCAGTCTGCCCTCCGCGGCTGACGAGGCGCTTCTGACAGAAAAGACAGCAAAGAACAACGGCCCGTCAATCGGAGACAGCTTCACCGTCTCTGCCACGGAGGATACGGACTCCTCTTCATCTTCCCCTGCGCTCTTGGTCACAAAATTCAAGGTCTGCGGCATTGTCACAGATCCAACAGATGTTGACAATCCCTTCGGGCAGGTTTCCTATCGCAGCTCCCAGAGCTCCAGTGATAAAGTTTTTGTCAAACCGAATGCTGTAAGCGGCAGTATCTACACCTCTGTCGTCATCGAGCTGAAGGACGCAAAGAGCTATAACTGCTACAGCGACGATTATGCAGATTACGTAAATGATGTGCAGACACGCATCGAGAATAAAATCCGTCCCTCCGCAGAAGAGCGCCGCACAGAAGAAGTCCGCGCAGACGCGCAGAAGACGCTGGACGACGAGATCAGTGCGTCTGAAGACGCGCTGAAAAAGCAGACGGAGGAAGCAGAAAAAAGCCTCAGCGCCGCAGGATCGCAGGCCGTTCCGAAGGAGCAGCTCCAGGCGCAGAAGGCCCAGCTTGAGCAGAAGCTCAAGGCTGCGCAGGATAAGATCGACGAGGAGAAGGCTGCGCAGCAGAAAAAGATCGATAAAATGGAGGGCGCGTCCTGGTATGTCATGAACCGGACTGCGCTTTCCGGGTGGTCCAATATACAGAGTGATGCCGATTCCATCGCCTCAATTGGCGTTGTATTTCCTGTTGTCTTCTTTGCCATCGCGATTCTCATCAGTCTCACAACCGTTGCGCGCATGATTGATGAGGACAGAGGGCTTCTCGGCACGTACAAATCCCTCGGCTTTACGAACCAGGAGATTCAGCGGAAATATCTTCTTTACGTGGGCATGGCAGGACTTGCCGGCAGCATCGGCGGGACCATACTGGCCTTCATTGCATTTCCATCCTTTTTGTTCACCGTATTCCGCATGATGTATCTGCTTCCCTCCTATTCGCTGTCAGTCATGCCGCTTCGCGCAGTCCTGGGTCCGGTCCTGTTCATGGGAGGCATACTGCTTACTACCGTCTATTCCTGTAACAAGGAGCTACGGCAGAGTGCGGCAGCCCTCATGCGGCCAAAGTCACCAAAGCCCGGCTCTCACGTCCTGCTCGAGCGGATCCGGCCGGTCTGGAGACGCATGTCATTTCTCAGGAAGGTGACTGCCCGCAACCTCTTCCGCTACAAGAGCCGGATGCTGATGACAGTCCTCGGCATCGGCGGGTGTATGGCCCTGCTGATCTTCGGCTTTGCACTGCGGGACTCCGATGTCATCAGCCGATATACAAATGCAGCCATCACATCTGCAAAGCTGCAGACCTCAGACGGGGAAATCAGCGTCTCACTGGTCGTGTTCCCGGATGAGACGGATGCCAGTGAGTATGTCAATTTCGATAAACTCGAGGCATCGAATGCAGGCAGCATAGTCAGCGCGGATTCCGGAACCGACAGCACCGCCAGCGCGGGCACCAGCATAAGCAGCGCGGATTCCGGAACCGACAGCACCGCCAGCGCGGGCACCCGCGCAGACACCGGAAACCTGGAAACAGGCGACATCTATGTCACGCAGAATGCCGCGACTCTGCTGAATTTCTCCGCAGGTGACAAGGTCTCATGCCGCCTCCCGGACTTAAGCGAGGCAGACCTCCCGGTCACCGCAGTAGTCCGCAATTACATCGGCAACTACATGTACATGAATGAGAGCACCTACAAGAGCTATTTCGGTGACCCCGGTTATAATGCCGTCCTCGCTTCCTTCAAGGACAGTGTCAGTACCAGTGCAAAGAAGGCTTTCGGTACAGATCTCAAGAACATGAGCGGCATATCGGCCGTCATGGTCACCTCTGAGCTGATGGAGCAGTCGGCCGACACGTTCCGGCTGATGAATGTCGTCGTGGCAATCATCATCGTAATGAGCGCCGCTCTTGCCTTCGTCGTCCTGTTCACCTTGCAGACCACCAACATATCAGAACGGGAGCGGGAGCTTGCGACCATCAAGGTTCTCGGCTTCTATGACAGGGAGGTGCATCAGTATATCAACCGGGAGACCTGGTTCCTGACCATTCTCGGCGTTCTGATCGGCCTGCCGCTCGGATGGCTGTTCGCGCAGACGATCTCCGTGATCCTACGGCTGCCTTCCATCAGCCTCAGCGTGTCCATCCATCCGGTCAGCTATCTCTATTCTGCCGTCCTCACCCTGCTGTTCGCTCTTCTGGTACAGCTGATCACAAATATTACGCTGAATCGGATCGATCCGGCAACTGCCCTGAAAAGCGTTGAGTGAAAATCTCACAGCAGCTGCAGTGTTGACCCGATATCCCCGTCAATGCATATAAAAGAGGTGCACTTATGGCAGAATACGAACTGATTAAGGGTCGTCCGGCGGATCTGTCGGGACGGCTTGAGAAAGAGATCCGCTGTTATGATTTTCTGGATCGTCTGGGAATGGAATACTGGCATGTCGATCATCCGGATGCAGAAGCCTACACGATGGAGGCCTGCGAAAAAATCGATGCGATTCTCGACGCGCAGATCGTGAAAAACCTCTTTCTCACAAATCGGCAGCACACGGACTACTATCTCCTGATGATGCCGGGAGAGAAGAAATTCAAGACGAAGGAGCTCCCTCCCCAGATCGGCTGCGCGAGACTTTCCTTCGGAAGCCCTGAGGAAATGGAGCAGTTCATCGACTGTGCGCCGGGCTCAGCCAGCGTACTCGGGCTCATGAATGATCCGGAAAACCGCGTGCGGCTTCTCGTCGACAAGAACCTTCTGTCCGGCGAGTTTATCGGCGCACATCCGTGCATCAATACGTCCAGCCTGAAGCTGCGCACAAGTGAGGTCTTCGGAGCATATCTTGAGGCCGTCCATCATGAGATGACCGTCGTGACACTGAAGGGGGAATGATGAGTTTATCGGGTTATACTCCGATAAGCTCTTGAAAACTGGTTAAAATCTTGTATTATAAGCTCAGGAGGTGATGTCAATGATCTATAGAAAGCTATATATGGACAAGATCATCCCATTCATTGATACCCCTTTTATTAAGATTCTGACCGGTATCCGGCGAAGCGGAAAATCTACGATTCTGGCTATGATCAGGGACGAGTTAAGAAAGCGCGGTATAAAAGCTGAGCAGATTCTGTCCTATCGGTTTGACTCTCCTTTGTACGAGGACATCACGACGGCCAGAGATTTGTACAACGAGATCAAAAACCATCTATATCCGGATGGAAGAACCTACATTTTTCTGGACGAAATTCAGGAAATCACTGGCTGGGAAAAAGCTGTCAATTCCTTCCTGCAGGACTTTAATGCTGACATTTATGTGACAGGTTCAAACTCCAGAATGTTATCCTCTGAGATTTCCACTTATCTGACGGGACGGTATGTATCATTTCGGATTTATCCATTGACATTTGCAGAGTATCTGGACTTCAGGACAAGCTATACAGCTCCTGGCGATCCGCATCAGGAATTTGCCCGGTACATCCGCTACGGGGGATTTCCGGCACTCCATCTCCGGGATTACACACCGGAAGAGGCTTATACCGTTGTCTATGATATTTATAATTCGACTATCTTTACGGATATCGTAAAGCGAAATCAGATACGGAAAGTCGATCAGCTGGAACGAATTGTGAAGTATGTCTTTGACAACGTCGGACAGACCTTCTCTGCTTCATCGATATCCCGGTATATGAAAAGTCAGGGAAGGAGTCTTGATACAGAGACGGTCTACAATTATCTGGACAAGCTTGAGAGGGCCTTCATTATCGACCGCTGCTCACGATATAACATCCGCGGCAGAGAAATTCTGAAGACGCAGGAAAAATTTTATCTGGCGGATCCTGCGCTCAGGTATGCTGTTCTCGGATATGATCCGAACTATGTGCCTGCTATGATGGAAAATGTAGTCTACCTGGAACTGGTCAGCCGCGGTTACCGGGTCTATGTTGGAAAGCTTGATACGGCGGAGATCGATTTTGTGGCTGTCAAGCAGGACAAAAAAGTCTATATCCAGGTGACCTACCAGATCAACAGTCCGGAGACACAGAAGAGAGAATATGACCGTCTGCTGAGCATAAATGATAATTATCCCAAATACGTTGTCCGCATGGACGACTTCGCCGAAGGAAATTACGAGGGAATCCTGACGAGACACATCGCAGATTTTCTGCTGGCCAGCGACTACTAACCAGATCCGCCTTGACGCAGGTCCTGTCGGTATGCTAAATTAAATTCAAATAAATATAAAACCCCGGTCGTCCGGGATTGTGGATTTTTCAGTCATACTTTTCGCCACAGAACTTCCAGTCAAGTTCTGTGGCATTTTTTGTGAGGTAAATGATGGACCAGAGTTTCATGAAGACAAAGAAGATATTCCCGCTCGTCCTGTCAATGGCACTGCCGATGGCGCTGTCGATGCTTGTCAACTCGCTCTACAACATCGTGGACAGCTTCTTTATATCCCAGATCAGCGAGAAGGCGATGACCGCGCTCTCACTGATCTTCCCGCTGCAGAACACAACCATCGCCGTCAGCGTCGGTCTCGGCATCGGCGTCAATGCGGCAGTGGCCTTCTTCCTCGGATCGGGTGACCGGGAGACGGCGGACAAAGCGGCGTCGCTCGGGCTTGTGCTGACGCTCATGCACACGCTGATTCTCATGGCGGTTCTGCTTCCGATCAACCGCTGGTTTCTCGAGCAGTTCACAAAGGACCCGGAGGTGTTAAACTATGGCGTCCGCTACGGACGAATCATTTTCAGCACGGTCATCGTCGGACAGGTCGGTATCATCTATGAGAAGCTCTTTCAGGCAGTCGGACAAATGCGGATCTCGATGATCGCCATGATGGCAGGCTGCATCACGAACATCATTCTCGATCCGATCATGATCTTCGGTATCGGCTTCTGCCCGGAAATGGGCATCGACGGCGCGGCTATTGCGACCGTCATCGGCCAGGCAGTGACGCTTATCATTTACTATGTCTGCTACGCGAAGGGAATGCTCGGCGTGCGCGCCAATGTCTTTCTCGGCTTAAGGAGCACGAAGCTCACCGGCCGGATCTATCAGGTCGGCATTCCGGCGATGCTGAGCAACCTGCTGCCGTCCCTCATGATCACCGTGATGAACGCGATTCTCGCCGCCTTCTCGGCGACAAGCGTGCTGATCCTCGGCATCTATTACAAGCTGCAGACGTTTATCTACCTCTCCGCGAACGGAATCGTCCAGGGCATCCGGCCGCTCGTCGCCTATAATTTCGGGGCCGGCGAGCCGCGCAGAGTCCGGGCAATCGCGCGGACGGCGCTCGCGATGACCTGCTTTGTCATGGCGGTCGGCATGGTTCTCTGCCTTGTCTGCCCGGCGCAGCTCATCGGCATGTTCACGACGCGCGCAGAGACAGTCCGGGAGGGTGCTGCGGCGCTCCGGATCATCTCCGCCGGGTTCATCATTTCCGGCGTATCGGTCACGGTCTGCGGCGTTCTCGAGGGGCTCGGCTTTGGCGCCAGGTCCTTTGTGATCAACATGCTGCGCTATGTCTTGCTGATCCTGCCGCTTGCCTTCCTGCTGAGCCGTATCTTCGGCGCCAGCGGCGTGTGGAACTCGTTCTGGATCACAGAGACAGCGGCCGCTGTAATTTCATTTATTGTTTACAAAAGGACGATGCACGGTATGGTAAAATAAATGCGGAGGGTGACACCTATGGCAAATGAAAAGGTCCTGAATATGAATTTCAGCAAGGTATATAACGCGCTCGTCGCAAAGGCGGAGCGGAAGGGACATACGAGAGAGGAAGTCGATGAGCTCACATCATGGCTCACCGGCTACACGCCGGACGACATCGACGATCTCGAGGACCAGCCGATTACCTACGGCGATTTCTTCCGGAACGCGCCGCACATGAACAGCCGTCGCTATCTGATCACCGGAAGAATCTGCGGCGAGCGGATCGAGGAGATCGAGGATCCGACCATGCAGGATGTCCGGCGGCTCGACAAGCTTGTCGAGGAGCTGGTCAGAGGAAAACCGATCAATGAAATTCTGCGATAATAAGCTCACTTGAAAAAGAGGCGTGTGAAAAACCTTTGTTTTTCACACGCCCTTTTTTATCAGCCCTTCTTTCCGTTCGCCTGGCGGATCATATCCTCGACAACGATATCATAGATCTCTCCGACTGTGCTGCAGTACTCAAGGATTTTCCACGGCTCATTTGTATGGAAATGAATCTTGATCAGGTCCTCATCGCCGACAGCGATGAGGCAGTTGCCCTCAAAATGCTCCGTGATATAGTCGTTGATCTCATCCTCATCGAGATCCTTGTCACGCCTGTCGATCAGGAGCTGCGTGTCATAGCGGTACGCAAACGGATCATCTTCCGCATCGATATCTGTGAAGTCTGCCATAGTTCCTACCTCTCATCTGATTTTTCGTACGATGTTTCCGGGCCATACCGCCTCACTTATCCATCATGGATCCAGACGCGCAGCAAGCTTCAGCTTACAGAAGCTGCCGCATCTGCTATGTCATTCCGGACATACGGAGGCAGTTCAAGCCCTCTCACTACTCAGACATCATACCATATTCCACATGAAAATGAAATCCGGCAGGAAATTCCGGCAGGGCAAATTTTCACCGTGAAAATTTCGTCTGCCGCATGCGTTACTCAACCACATGGATCCGGCTCTCGTCGAAGCGGTCCTGCTGCGTTCTCGTCTGCGCCGGATAGCCGAGCGCGAAGATGCCGAATGCCCGCTGTCCCTCCGGGATTCCAACCGTCTTTTCGACATATGTCATGCGGTCCTCAAGCGGCGCGATGCCGAGCCACACGCCGCCGAGTCCCAGCGCGTCCGTCTCAATCCACATATTCTCCATGCAGATCGAGAGATCAATCTGCGCGTACTCCGGCATGAGGCACTTTTCACGGTACGCGGTGACGATCGCGACCGGCGCATTCGCGACAGGGCCGGCGTACGGGCTTGCCTTCGCGAGATTCCCCAACATCTCCTTATTTTTCACGACATAAAATTCCCACGGCTGCTGATTGCCCGCAGACGGCGCCTGCATGGACGCGCGCAGAATCTCGCGGATCTTCGCGTCCTCGACCTCGCGCGGCTCAAACTTGCGGATACTGACTCTTCTGAATAAATCCTCCATAGAAATAGAAGCCTCCTTACTGTATTCCGGCTGCGAACGTCCCGGGATATGCCGGCAAGACACATCCGGCCGGAACTCACGCTTCTACTATAGCACTCGCTCACAGCTCCCGTAAGTACACACTTTTCTGAAACTTAGTATGTCAGACAACCCGGAGGTTCATGCCTCCAGAAGATTTCCATCACCAGATCCCCAAAACACGCTGCATCAGGAGGCTGACAGCCGTAATTCCCACCCAGCAGACTGCTCCGAGCAGAATCGGCTTCCCGCCGTTCCGGATCAGTTTAATGACATTGCTGTTCAGACCAATCGCCGCCATGGCCATGATAATGCAGAATTTTGACAGCTCCTTTAACGGAGTAAATGCAGAGACCGGAATCCCGGCATTCACCGCCACCGTTGTGATCACCGCTGCCAGCACAAAATAAAGAATGAACATCGGAAACGCCCTGCGAAGGCTGAACCCGCTCGCATGTGTTCCTTCCTTCTCTGCCCTTCTGGCCCGGATCAGACTCAGGACAAGTGTAATCGGGATGATTGCCAGTGTCCTGGTGAGCTTTACCGTCACAGCCTTATCCAGGGTCTCGCTTCCCAGATTCCACATGCTGTCCCATGTAGATGCAGTCGCCGTCACCGATGATGTATCATTGACAGCCGTCCCGGCAAAAATTCCGAAGGCATTTCCGCTTGTCGTATCAAATCCAATGGCATGGCCGAATATCGGAAAAAAGATGGCTGCCAGCACATTGAAAAAGAAAATGACCGAGATTGCCTGGGCAACCTCATCATCGTCGGCATCAATCACCGGCGCAGTGGCTGCAATCGCCGAACCGCCGCAGATCGAGGAGCCAACTCCGATCAGTGTTGAAATATTTCCCGGGATATGCATCCATCTGTGCAGGAGCCATGCAAGGACCAGCGATGTGCTGATTGTGCAGACAATAATCGGCAATGACTGTTTGCCGGTCTCGAAAATCACACCGAGGTTCATTCCGAATCCCAGCAGCACCACGGCTGCCTGAAGAATGTGCTTTGATGTAAAGCGGATTCCTTCTGCCGCTTTCCCCTTATCATTCCAGAAGAGCGCGATGATCATTCCAATCAGAATGGAAATGACAGCCCCTCCGACAACCGGAAAAACCTTTCCAAGAAACCAGGCCGGAATGGAAATGGCAAGACAGACCAGAATTCCGGGACCGTATGTTTTGAGCAGATTTTCGTTCGATTCCTCCATAGCATGTGTCTCCTTTGACTCACTTGTTTTTCATTTCCTGATTGACTATACTGGTGCTGATCCCATATGTAAAATTATGTATTTTTATTTTTCAATAAATTATTTTTATCGTTTTATCTGTGCCGACCCTATCACCTGAAAGCACAATTATACCGATATACGACTCTATGGAGGAATACACATGCTTGATTTCCGCGTAACAAGCTTTCTGACTGTCTGCCATACAATGAATTTTACAAAAGCCGCCGCAGAGCTTAATCTCACCCAGCCGGCCGTGACACAGCAGATCCATTATCTTGAAAACTACTATGGGGTAAAGCTTTTCTGCTATGAGAAGAAGGTGCTGACCCTGACAGAGCAGGGAAGAATTCTTTATGCCAGACTGAACGCCATGGAAAAGGATGAAGAAATCATCCGGAATGAGCTTAGGAAACAGCCGGACGTACACCCTCTGATTTCGATCGGGGTGACCATGACCATCGGCGAATATGCGGTCATTTCCCCGCTCACGTCCTATATCAGGGCGCACCCGGCTGTTAATATTCATGTGCACTATGGGAATACGCAGGAGCTGCTGCGCCTCCTGGATCAGGGGAAAATATCGCTGGCTCTGATTGAAGGCTATTATCCGGAGGAACGCTATGGACACAGAAAATACCGCACGGAAGAGTATATCTGCGTCTGTGCGAAGAATCATGTGTTTCAGAATGGAACTCCCCGGCAGATCCGCGATCTCCTGCCGGAGCGTCTCCTCGTGCGTGAATCAGGAAGCGGCACCAGAAACATTCTGGAACGATATCTTGCCGCCCAGGGTATGACTGTCTCCGATTTTCCCTCCTTCATGGAGATCGAGAACATGCATACATTGATTCAGCTTCTTCTGGAAGACTGCGGCATTTCATTTTTATATCGGATTGCGGCAAATGAGGGACTTGCAGTCGGCCAGCTCCGTGAGATCCGGCTTACGGATTTCTTCATGCGGCACGATTTCGATTTCATCTGGGATAAAAACAGCATCTTTGCCGGTGAAACAGAGAAGCTGGCCGAGGAGCTGGCCCTGTAGAAGCCATCCAGATGGCTGGGATTTTTACCGATTCAAAAAAGGGACCGCCGCACCCACTGGTGCGGCAGCCCCTTGCATATCACTGATTATCTTTTCCAAGCAGCTCACGGACCATCTCCGGAATCCCGGCGAAGTCCGCTTCATCCGGGTTCCAGAGTGACCGGACGCTTGCGTCCACAACGTCAAAGCCCGCGGCGGCAAGGCGCTCCTTCAGGAGCTTCACCGATTCGCCGCTCCAGCCATAGCAGCCGAACGCAGCTGCCTTCTTATTTCTGAATTTCAGCGTCTTTGCAAATGCAAGGAACGCGCTGACAGAGGTCAGGACTTCATTCACGCATGTCGGCGACCCGACAGCAACAGCCTTCGAGCGGAACACCTCCGTCATCAGCTCATTTTTATCGGTCTCCGCGATGTTGTAAACCTTGACTACCGTGTCCGGACTTTGGCGGTGGATCTCATCGGCGATCGCATGAGCCAGTGTCTTTGTTCCGTTCCACATCGTGTCATAGGCGACCGTAATCCGGTTCTCCTGATAAGCATCCGCCCACTCAGCATACTTCTGGATGATCTGCTCCGGATGGTCTCTCCACACAACGCCATGTGCCGGCGCAATCATATCAATCGGGAGGTTCATTTTCGTGATCTCCGCGAGCTTGCGCGTGACAAATGGAGTGAACGGATTCAGGATATTCGCGAAGTATTTCATGGCCTCCTTGTAGAGAAGCGCCTGATCAGCCTGATCATTGAACAGCTCCTCGACCGCAAAATGCTGACCAAACGCATCCATCGAGAAGAGAATGTGATCACCCGTCAGATAAGTCGCCATAGAATCCGGCCAGTGCAGCATCCGCATTTCCACGAAAATGAGCTGCTTGCCGTTGCCGATATCAAGGGTATCACCCGTCTTCACCGGATGGAAATTCCAGCCGTTCTTTCCATACTGTCCCTCCAGGCTCTTCACGGCGGCCGCTGTGCAGTAAATCGGCGTATCCGGAATCTCCTTCATCAGCGCCGGAAGCGAGCCGGAGTGGTCCTGCTCTCCATGGTTCATGACGATGCAGTCGATCTTTGAGAGATCTCCGCCAAGCTCTTCCTTCAGATGTCCGTAGCAGACGAGGACATTTCCTCCCGCAGCGCGAGATACAGGACAACCGCGTCTGAAAACTTTCTCGGATCAAATCCCGTGACAGTCCGAATCCGATCGAGATGATACTGCAGCGTATTCTTGTGGACAAAGAGTCTCCCGGCCGCCTCCTTGAGACTGCAGTCACAGGCAAAATAGGTCTCAAGCATCTGCCGGTCCTTATCACCAAGCTTTCCCGCGGTTTTCTCCGCGTACTGCCGCCGGACAGATTCGGGAACCGATGCGAGAAGGATTTCCAGATGGAGCGAGCTGTATTCCGCGTATCCGCCGCGCGTCCCCGCGGCGCGCACCGCGATGTCCGCCTCAGCATACGACCGGTTCTGGTGAATAAGCGAGTGCTTCATGCCGGCGCCGACCTTCAGAAACTGTCCGTATTTCTCCGCAATCCGGCGGAACCGGTACTCCCAGGACCGGTATACCTCCTCGCGTAGAATGAGGATGTACTCATTTGGATACTCGAAGGTATAGAGCGGCGACTCCGTCTGCCGAAATGCGGACAGAATCTCCTGCTCGATCATGGAAAGGTTCGCCGGATTATAGCGGCGGTCAAGACGGACGATCACCGTCATATATTTCAGCGACTCGTCAATCCCGTGCGTCTCAAGGAAATCAAGGTAGAAGTCATGATTGACCGCCTCTGCGCGGACGAGTGAGCGCACAAAATAGTGGATCTCGGCCCCCGCGTTCCGGCTCCGTGCATCGTACTCCTGCTCCTTTAAAAGAAGGCCCGTGATCCGCTGGGCGAGATACGCGTACTTCCGCACCTCCTCCGGATCCCCGGTGATACCGATGACGGCCAGGACCTCTCCGTGATAAAAAAACGGCAGGTTCACGCCCTGCTGTGTCCCGTAAAAGCTGTCGTTTGAACCGACCTCGATCGGCTGCCCGGTCTGCGCCGCCTTGTGCCCGATCTCATGGTAGGTGCCGACGCGCTCCGGATTTGTGCTCGCAAGGATCACGCCGTCCGGCCTGATAAAATTGATATGATACCCGCAGACATCCTTGACTGTATCGACGATCTGCTGCGCTGTTCTCTCACTGATCTCCGCCATATCTGTTCTCCGTAACAAAGATTTTACGTATATTATACGCTTTCTTATCACAAAGAACATATCCCGGAAAATGAAAATCCGCTATGATACAGACATAAGACAAAGGCACACGCAGCCAGTTTTCAGAGGCAGTCAATCATATCCTTGGATAGACATAATGCTCCCGAAGATGCTGAATAGCTGCAATTGTATAGCTTGTGTGCAAAAACGATCGAATGCGAACAAAAATAAAGGAGGTTTCCTATGAAGGCAGTTATCGCCATTGATTCTCTGAAAGAATCTCTCAGCTCGCTCGAGGCAGGTGACGCGATCCGGGCAGGCATTCTGCTTGCGGACAAGGACGCACAGGTCATCATCCGGCCGCTCGCGGACGGCGGCGAGGGCACGGTCGAGGCACTCACGCTCGGCATGGGCGGAACGCTCACACATGTCCGCGTGACAGGTCCCCTCGGTGAAATGGTCGACGCGCAGTACGGCATCCTGAAGGACGGCCGCACAGCGGTTCTCGAGATGTCGCAGGCCGCAGGCATCACGCTTGTCCCCGACAAGGACAGAAATCCGATGCACACGACGACCTATGGCGTCGGGGAAATGATCCGCGACGCGATCAAAAGAGGCTGCCGCCGTTTCATCGTCGGCATCGGCGGGTCTGCCACCAACGACGGCGGCATCGGCATGCTGCAGGCGCTCGGCTACGACCTGCTGGACAAGGAGGGAAAGCCGGTCCCGTTCGGCGCGAAGGGCCTTCGCGTGCTCGAGACAATCGGAGATGAACATGTCATCCCGGAACTCTCTGAGTGCCAATTCCGGATCGCGTGCGACGTCACCAACACGCTCTGCGGCGAGCAGGGCTGCAGTGCCGTCTTCGGACCGCAGAAGGGTGCTGACGCGACGATGATCATGCAGATGGACAAATGGCTCGCCTACTACGCGGCTCTCACACGTGAAAAATATCCGAAGGCCAATCCAAATGAGGCAGGCACCGGCGCAGCCGGCGGACTCGGCTTTGCATTTCTCTCTTACACAAATGCAGTCCTTGAGTCAGGCGTAAAGATCGTTCTCGAGGAAACGCACCTTGAGGATTACGTAAAGGATGCGGACCTCGTGATCACAGGTGAGGGGCGGCTCGACGGCCAGACCGTCATGGGCAAAGCGCCGATCGGTGTCGCGAAGATTGCCAAAAAGTACGGCAAAACAGTCATTGCATTTGCCGGCTGCGTCACGGAGGACGCAAAGGCCTGCAACCGCTCCGGTATCGACGCGTATTTCCCGATCCTCCGCCGCGCCTCCACGCTCGCTGAGGCTATGGACCCGGAAAATGCACGGCAGAATATGATTGATACAGTTGAGCAGGTTATCCGGCTCTATGAGCTCGCGCGCTGAGCGCATAAGCTTCCCCGCATGCTGCCTGCATGCGAAAATCAATACAAAAACCGGGCTGTCTTCCGCAGACTCGGCCGATATTAAAGGAGAGCATCAAATGGACGTGACATTTACAACACTCGGGGCCGTCATCGGCCTCGTGATCGCCATCGTACTGATTATCAAGAAGGTCAATCCCGCCTACAGCCTCATCCTCGGCGCGCTGATCGGCGGCCTCATCGGAGGCGGCGGACTGGAAGGAACCGTAACAACCATGGTGAACGGCGCCGGATCGATGATGTCATCGGTCCTCCGCATCTTAACGAGCGGCATTCTCGCCGGCGCCCTGATCAAGACAGGCTCCGCGCAGAAGATTGCCGAGACGATTGTCGATAAGCTCGGCGAGCGGCGGGCCGTCGCCGCGATCGCGATTGCGACCATGATCATCTGCGCCGTCGGCGTCTTCATCGATATTTCCGTCATCACGGTCGCGCCGATTGCGCTGGCCATCGGCGAGCGCGCCGGCCTCAGCAAGAGCGGCGTTCTCATCGCGATGATCGGCGGCGGCAAGGCCGGCAATATCATTTCCCCGAACCCGAACACGATCGCCGTTTCAGAAGCCTTTAAGCTGGACCTGACCGCTGTCATGGTACGGAACATCGTCCCGGCCATCTGCGCCCTCATCGTGACGATCCTCATCGCATCCGTCCTGACAAAGCGGAAGGGTGACCCGATCACAGCAAGCGATCTCGAGGAAACAAATGACGCCGCGCTGCCTTCATTTCCGGCAGCCTTCGCGGGCCCGCTCGTCGTCATCCTGCTTCTCGCGCTTCGTCCGATTGCCGGCATTACAATCGATCCTCTGATCGCGCTTCCGGTCGGCGGCATCGTCTGTGTCCTTGTAACAGGTCACACGAAGGAGCTCATCGCCTGCACGGAATTCGGCCTCTCGAAGGTCATCGGCGTCGCAATCCTGCTGATCGGCACGGGTACGATCGCCGGCATCATCAAGGCCTCCACGCTGCAAAGTGACGTGACGAGACTGCTTGAGGCCGCCAATATGCCCGCGTTCCTCCTCGCCCCGATCGCCGGTATCCTCATGGCCGCAGCGACAGCCTCCACGACAGCGGGCGCAACAGTCGCCGCGCAGACATTCTCAGGAACTCTGCTCAGCGCAGGTGTCCCGGCACTGTCCGCAGCAGCCATGATTCACGCAGGCGCAACGGTTGTCGACTCTCTGCCGCACGGCTCATTCTTCCACGCGACAGGCGGCGCCGTCTACATGAACATCAAGGAGAGAATGAAGCTGATCCCGTACGAGGCCATGGTCGGACTGACATCGACGGTCGTATCAGTCATCATATATCTGATCGCAGGATAAACAAATCCCGATGCGGATACTGCATTTAGCAGTCCGCATCGGGATTTTTTGTTACAGCTCGGCGAGAAGCTGTTCGACAGCCTTCTTTCCTCATTGTATAAAAAAACGGCGGCCCCTTTCGGACCGCCGCGCCCTGCATGTTCGCCCTCAGAAAACCATCGACACAAGCGACGCGAAGAACTTCTTCAGCTTCTTGAGGCCTCCGTGTTTCTTTGTGCAAAGAGCATGAAAATCGTCACAGTAATCGTAATTTTCTGCTCTCATCCACTCCGGCTCGTTATCCTTGAAAGTACGGCCGTAATAATAGTCAAGCTCTCTCAGTGACATATGATTCAGCTCCTTTCTGGTTTTATGTCTTCCTGTTTC
>Ga0256404_1002402_pt1 | contig 41495 bp, 48 predicted proteins | sample RumenRJG_01DNA_FD_185990 | JGI IMG/M metagenome (GOLD analysis project Ga0256404, IMG submission 185990) | Bovine rumen microbial communities from Lethbridge, Alberta, Canada - RJG_01 | ecosystem: Host-associated > Mammals > Digestive system > Stomach > Rumen | place: Canada: Alberta | collected... | reverse complement strand
CCGTGGTGTCGCCAACACCGCGCAAAAACAGCTCGGTGTGCTCGATAACGGGCGTTCTTATCTCGCTTATGCCGTAAAGACGGCAAAGCTCTCTAATAGTTGATTCAACGTACTGCCATTTATAGCTGTCCTGCGGCAGAACGTCCTTGGTTCCTTTCGGCGCCTGTATCTGCATGATCATTCCTCCTCAGTTATCTTAACTCCAAAAAGCTCGCTCGGCAATTCGGGATTTACCGTAACACTGCCCTCTCTGAATATCACTTCAACGCCGAACGGGGCAATGCTCATTGCGGCGATGCTTTGAAGCTTTGACTTCATGCTCGGGGCTATTACGGTATTATATGCCAAAGCTTTGGATTTGTCAAAACAAATATAAAGCGTGTCGCTGTCGCACCAATGCGCGGCGGATGCCTGTATCTGCATTCCCAAAAACATATCGTTCTGCATTGCAGCGGACATAAAGCCGTTGTAAAGCTCGTTTGCCTTTGATGAAGCGGCGGGGATCTCATAGCTGTTTGGAACTACGGGCGGCACGGGCTCGCCCTTCTCGATAATTTCTTCTCGCTTCTCCCCCATTCTTTCGTTTTGAGCTTCGGTATCATCAGCCCTCTTAACGGCAGAGACTGAAACGAAGCTGCCGTTTTTCAGCTTCTGCTCAAGCTGCTCGAGCCTGTCGGTAAGATTTATGGCCTCGGCGCGCTCCTCGGGATGGCAAACGGCAAGCAGAGTGCTTTCAAGCAGAACGCGCGGCATTATCGCGAATTTAAGCTCCTGCTGAAGCTTCATAAGCGCCATGAGTGTGCGCTCGAGCCGCGCCTTGCCCGTGGTATCCGCCTGAACGATATAGCGCTGCATCATTTCACTCGTGCAGTCGATCATATCGGCACAATTTCCGAGAACCTTTGCAAACAGGAGCGAGCGGAAATGTGTGGAGATATCCTGAATAAAAACGCCCAGATCGCGCCCCGAGGACACGATGCGATCAATGCCGACCATGATGCTTGCCTGATCGCCGTTAATGACGGCATCCGCAAAATCAAAAAGGATATCCGAATTTACGCTTCCGAGCACGGAAAGCGCATCCGCCTCGGTGATATTCTCTCCGCAAAGGGAAAGGCATTGATCGGCAATGCTCAGGCAGTCGCGCATACCGCCCTCGGCGGCTCGGGCGATCGCCATAAGTGCGCCGTCCTCGATCTCTGCGCCCGCATCCTTTAGTATTTTTCGCGTTGTATTGGCGAGGTTTTCGACCGAAAGACGCTTGAATTCATACCTTTGGCAGCGCGAGAGTATGGTTGCCGCAAGCGCCTGCGGCTCGGTCGTAGCAAGGATGAAAACAACGTGCTCCGGTGGCTCTTCCAAAGTTTTCAGAAGCGCATTTTCGGCACTTCTTGAGAGCATGTGCGCCTCATCGATTATGTATATCTTGGTTTTAAGGTTTATCGGAGCAAACTCCGACTTTTCAATAATGGAGCGCATCTGATCCACGCCCGAATTGGATGCTGCATCCAGCTCGATAACGTCGATGCTCTCCGAAAGGTTTTTCAGGCAGGCTTCGCATTTAAGGCAGGGCTCGCCGTCCTGTGGGTCGAGGCAGTTTATTGCACGCGCCAAGATGCGCGCCGTGCTGGTTTTGCCAGTTCCGCGCGAGCCGCTGAAAAGATAGGCGTGCGCGAATCTGCCCGAGCGTATCTGATTCTTGAGAACCTCGGTTATATGCTCCTGCCCCACCACTTCACCGAAGCGGGAAGGTCTGTATTTTCTGTAAAGCGCATTATATGACATAGGCTTTTGCTTTCCAATCCCTTACCTTCAGCCCTTATTCGATTATGCTTATCGGCTTGATCTCTTCTATCTCATCCATCCAGATACGGTAGCTTGCATCGGACGGCATACGCCAGTCGCCGCGCGGCGAGAGACATACCGAGCCGACCTTCGGCCCATCCGGCAGGCAGTTGCGCTTGAACTGCTGGGTAAAGAAGCGCTTATAGAAATTCTTGAGCCATTTGAGTATCACTTCGGGCGAATACTCGCTTCCTTTAAACGCCTCCCTTGCCACTCTAAAGAGCTTTTTGGGCGGATAGCCCCAGCGAAGTACATAATACAGGAAGAAATCATGCAGCTCATACGGGCCGACAAGATCCTCGGTTATCTGCGCGATATTGCCGCTTGCATCTGGGGGCAGAAGCTCCGGCGATATCGGCGTATCGAGGATGCCGTAAAGAACCTCCTTCACGCGCTCATCGCCGCAGGTATCGGCATAGTAGCGGACGAGGTATTTAAGAAGCGTTTTCGGAACGCCTGCGTTCACCGCGTACATGCTCATGTGGTCGCCGTTATAGGTCGCCCAGCCGAGAGCCAGCTCGGACATATCGCCCGTGCCGATGACCATGCCGTTGGTAGCGTTCGCCTCGTCCATAAGGATAAGCGTTCTTATCCTTGCCTGGGCGTTTTCATAGACCACGTTATGATTTTCTTCATCATGCCCGATATCCTTGAAGTGCTGGCGCACGGAAGCTGTTATATCAACGGTTTTGCAGGTCACGCCGAGAGCTTCGCAAAGCTCGATCGCATTGTTCTTGGTTCGCGCGGTCGTACCGAAGCAGGGCATTGTGATCGCATAGATCATCTTTCTGTCCGCGCCCATAAGGTCGCAGGCCTTGGCGCAAACGAGTATTGCAAGGCTCGAATCAAGCCCGCCCGAAATGCCGAGAACTACGGTTTTTGCGCCGATATGCTCCATCCTGCGCTTTAGACCCATCGCCTGGATCATAAGGATATCGTTTGCACGGGCGTTTATCTCATGCGAATCCTTCGGAACGAACGGGTTGCGGTCGAAATTCCTTGTTAGCTTGGTTACGGGAAGCAATTCGGGTATCGTGCTGAAGTATCCATCCTCGGCTTCGCGCATTTCGTAGCCGCAGTTCAGCCAAAAGACGCTTGAGCAATCGAAATTGACGGTAAAACTTGTGGAGCGCCTGCGCTCATAAAGAAGCTTGCCGAGGTCGATCTCGGTTATCATCAGCTTGCCCGGTTCATCAAAGGGCTTGTTTTCGCAGAGCAAGGAGCCATTCTCAAAGCACATACTGTGACCCGAGAACACGAGATCTGAGGTTGATTCGCCCTCGCCCGCGCTGACGTAGAGATAGGCGGAGCTCGTTTTCGCTGACTGTACGGCAACAAGGCTTCGCCGATAGTCCGCCTTGCCGATCAGCTCATCGCTTGCGGAGCAGTTCACGATAAGCAGCGCGCCGTTCTGCGAGATCAGGTTTGAAGGGGCCTCAACTACCCAAAGATCCTCGCAGACCTCAACTCCAAAATAGAAATTCGGTATGTCCTCAATGGCAAAAACGCTGCCCACGGGCATGAGACTGCCTATCTCGCCGATACCGTGGCTCTCGGTCGCATCCGTGCGCGGATTCCTCGGTGTGAACTGGCGTGCCTCGTAGAATTCGCCGTAGTTCGGAAGATGCTGCTTTGCAACGAACGCTATCGGGTGACTGTCCGGCGAGATAACGGCGGCGCAGTTTAAAAGCTCGCCGCAGCAGCGCACCGGCGCGCCGACGATCGCTATGATATGCAGCTTTTGCACCTCGCGCTTTATGCGAAAAAGCTGCTTTTCAACGCAGTCGAGCAGCAGCTCGTGCTGAAAAAGATCGCCCATCGTGTAGCCGGTCAAGCAGAGCTCGGGGAATGCGATCAGCGTTACGCCCTCCGCCGCGGCTCTTTTTATCGCATCGATGACGAGATCCGCGTTGTGCTTGGGATCTCCGAGCTTGATTTTCGGCGAGCACGCCGCAACTTTTATAAATCCGTCCTTCATAGCAGTTCTCCGGTTTGAGATTGGTTTTTAGGTTCGCATGGCGCTTTGAACGCCCATTTCAACATTTATCATTATACCACATATCGGCGAGTTTGTAACTCCCGCTGCAAAATTTTTAAATAAACGACCGACCGCAGTTCATGCGGCCGGCCGAATGATATAGGGTTGATATCGATGCGGATCAGTTTGCAATTCCCATCGACATGCGAAGGATCACAACCGCATCGGACATATCGATGCTTCCGTTGCCGTTGATATCACCTGCGGAAACGTTGTAAGCCTCGATAATGCTCATAGACATGCGCAATGCGAGCACCGCATCAAGCATCTCGACGGTGCCGTTGCCGTTGATATCGCCTGTTGCGCCCTGGGATTCCTCTGCAAGCAGTATCTCATACCAGCTGTCAACGAAGCCGCGAAGCTGTTCGGAGCTTGCAAAGCTGCCGTTCACATGAGCGCGCACAACGCCGTGACGATCCACGATGAGCGTTGCGGGAACGCCGTTATTCTCGGTATCGAACGCGCTGTCAAGCACGGAATCCAAAATAACGTTTGTGAAGGTATAGCCGTGCTCTTCAACGAGCTCTCTTGCACTCGTGGGAGTGCAGCTTATGGAAATGTACACTGCGCCGAGCACCTGAACGTCAGCCTCGGGGGTGCTGCTGTAATGCTCATGCAGCTCCTGAAAATGAGGCAGCTCAGCAACGCAGGGAACGCACCAGGTAGCCCATTCGTTGATGACCGTGCAAACGGCATCGCCGAAGATCTCTCCGGTCACAGTATTGGCATAGAGATCGCGTGTGGAGAAGTCGGAAATATCAATGCCAACTCCGTTGCGGGAAGCATCGACCGTTTCGGCAAAAACGAGGCCGAAGCTTGAGAGGGTGAGAAATGCAGACAGAAGAACAGCGAGGAATTTCTTCATTTGTCTATCTCCTTTCAAAGTATTTTTTTGTTTATTCAGGCCGCAGCCCTAGCTGCGGCCGAAAAACCGTTATCAAAGTCCCATCGCCATGCGCAGGATCTGAATGGCATCCGAAACGTCCATATTGCCATTGCCGTTGAAATCGCCGGCCTCGAGGTTGGCTGCCTCGATCAGACCGAGAGACATACGCAGCGCAAGCACCGCATCGCCCATTTCAACGCTGCCGCTGGCATCCATGTCGCCGGGGATGACTTCGGGGCCGCCCTCCTCTTCGAGCAGGGTCTGATACCAGCCGTCTATGAAGCTCTGAAGCTGAGCGGAGCTTGAGAAGCTGCCGACCCTGTGGTCGCGAATAACGCCTTGGCGATCCACGATCAGGGTGGAGGGTATGGATTGGGTGGTGTTGAACGCGTTCGCGAGGATGCTGTCCTCACGCACGTTCAGCCAGGTATAGCCGTTGGACTCAAGGAACTGCAATGCGCTCGTGGGGGTGCAGGAGCCTGAAACGTACACGGAGCCGATGATCTGAACATCCGCCTCGGGTGTGGCGCTGTAATGCTCGTGGATCGCCTGGAAATGCGGCATCTCGGCTACGCAGGGGCCGCACCAGGTCGCCCATTCGTTGACAACGGTGCAAACCACATCGTCAAGGATATCGCTCGTTACGGGGTTGCCGTAGAGATCCTGGGTATTGAAGCCGGCAATGCTCATGCCGATCGCCTCACGCGTGCCGTCAACAGTCTTAGCGGAAGCAACGGCAAAGCTCGAAAGAGCGAGAAGCGCCGCCATAGCTGTAGCAATAATCTTTTTCATACGCTTTTCCTTTCTTGAAAACCTATCGGTTTCGGTTAAAAAGTCTTACAGACCCATCGCCATGCGCAGGATCTGAACGGCATCGCCGATGTCCACGCTGCCGTTGCCGTTGATATCCGCAGCATCGATGTTGCTTTCTTCAGCAAGACCCATAGCCATACGCATAACGATCACGGCATCGCCAATGGCAACGCTGCCGTCGTTATCAACGTCGCCCGGAGTGACAGCGCCCGCTTCTTCCTCAAGGAGAACTTCGAGCCAGTCGGAAACAAGATTATCGACCTGCGCATAGTTGGGGAACGAGCCTACGATATGATCGCGGATAACGCCGTTCCTATCCACGATAACGGTCTGGGGAATGCTGACGTAGCCGGTGTTTTCATCATCGGTAGTATACAGAATGTCGATAAAGGTGCTGCTGTGAACGATGTTGTAGTAGGTATAACCGTTCGAATTAAGCACCTGCTTGCCGGAGCTTACGGTCGAGCTGCCATTGATGAGCAGAACGCCGAGCATCATAACGTCGTCCTCCGGGGTGGCGCTGTAGACCTCGTGGAGCTGCTGGAAATGCGGCATCTCAGACAGGCAGGGGCCGCACCAGGTTGCCCACATATTCACAACAGTGAGGGTGTTTTCACGGAAGATGGAGCCGTCAACGGGGTTGTTTTCCAAATCGACGGTAGCGAAGTCGGAGATGTTCATGCCGATGGCATCGCCGCGGGTAGGTAGCTCGGGCGTGGTCTTGGCAAGCGCCGGGGATACGATGCCGAGGGCGAGAACCGCAGCGAGCATCAGCGAAAGAATCCTTTTCATGTTCATGTTTTTTCCTCCTTGGATTTGGTTAGGATTTTATCCTATATTGTATTGTATAATAAAACGAGTGACTTTTCAACGGTTTATCGCCCGCGTTTTCATATATTATTTCTTTACGATACGCAGTAATATTAAAGTATCGGCATTCCTCAGCTTCGCTCAATTATCCATTGCAAGCTTTGCGCGGTTCACAGCATCCATATTTGCCCTGCTCTCCCCTTCAGCCGGTATCCTCTTTTTGATCTCGGAGCAAGGATAGCTTACGCATTCGCCGCAGTTATATGAAACTTCGTGCTGCACGGCGCAGAGCCTTATAGCGCATTCCTCACAGTAGGCGTGAAGATACCGCTTCTCCGCCTTGCAGCCAAGGCAGCTTATATCCGCCTCGGTGAGCTGTCTTTCGGGTGTGGAGTACTTTTTGATAAGCTCCCGCTTCAGCTGCGCATCATTATCGGCCGTGGCGCGGTAGACCGGACAGCGCCCGCAGTCGAAGCCACAATACGCCGGATGCTCGGCGCTCGGGATAATATTGCTATTCATTTTGTTTTCATTTTCCATGATCGGCCCCCGTATGCTCTTACTCGGTTTCAGGTTCGCTCAAAACATATTTTCGAAGATATCCCGCAGGGATATCGACCTCAACTATTCACTATTCACTATTCGCTACTCAAAACCGGCATCCCAAAGGGGACACCGGTTTTGATAAACAAAGCGTGATTATTTCTTGATGCTCTCGGCACCCTTTTCGATCGCCTCACGGTTGAGGGGAATGAGGTGCGCCTTCTTCTCGCCGAGCTTATAGAGCAGCGCATCGAGAACGCTCTCGGTCTTGGCGGCCTTGGTGGCCTCAAGATAAGCGCCGAGCATCGCCATGTTCGCTACCTTGGGGTTGCCGAGCTGATCGGCGACCTCGTTGCAGGGAACGTAGTAGACCTCAATATCGGTGCGGGTGGCCTTCTTCTCGATGATCGAGCTGTTGATGAAGAGCTTGCCGCCGGGGTTTACGCAGGACTCGAACTTGTCGAGCGAGGGGGTGTTCATCGCGATAACGCAATCAGCCATGGAGAGAACGGGCGAAGCGATGGGCTCGTCGGAAACGACGACGGAGCAGTTCGCAGTGCCGCCGCGCATCTCGGGGCCGTAGGAGGGAAGCCAGCTTACGTTCTTGCCTTCGTACATTCCTGCGTAGGCGAGAAGCTGACCGATGAGCAGAACGCCCTGACCGCCGAAGCCGGCGAAAATGTTAGTCCAAAGCATACTTATACCTCCTTAGTGATATCCTTCTTGACTCCAAGAGGATAGTACGGGATCATGTTCTGCTCGAGCCACTCCATGGACTCGACAGGGCTCATACCCCAGTTGGTGGGGCAGTTGGAGAGCACTTCAACAAGGCTGAAGCCCTTGCCCGCGAGCTGGCACTCGAAGGCGTTCTTGATGGCCTTCTTCGCCTTAACGATGTTTGCGGGGGTGTTGACCGCAACGCGCTCGATATAGGCGCTGCCCTCGATGGTGGCGAGCATCTCCGCGATGCGGATGGGCTTGCCGCAGTGGTTCTCATCGCGGCCGTAGGGGCTGGTGGTGGTCTTCTGACCCACAAGGGTGGTGGGAGCCATCTGGCCGCCGGTCATGCCGTAGATAGCGTTGTTGATGAAGATGGTGGTGATCTTCTCACCGCGGTGTGCGGCGTGTACGATCTCAGCAGCGCCGATGGAGGCAAGGTCGCCGTCGCCCTGATAGGTGAACACGACCCTGTTGGGATCGGTGCGCTTGGTGCCGGTAGCGGCGGCGGGTGCTCTGCCGTGGGCGGCCTCAACGCTGTCTACATTGAAGTACTTATAGCCGAATACCGCGCAGCCAACGGGAACGTACGCAACGGTGCGATCCTGGATCCCGAGCTCCTCGATAACCTCGGCAACGAGCCTATGAACTATTCCGTGACCGCAGCCGGGGCAATAGTGCAGGATGGCATCGGTCAGAACAGGGGTTTTCTTAAATACAGTCTGCATAATTAAGCCTCCCTCGATTTCATGATGTATTCGGCGATCTCCTCGGCGGTGGGCGTGTAGCTGCCGGGCTTGCCGAAGAATTCAACAGGCTTTGCGCCGTTTACGGTGAGACGAACGTCCTCAACCATCTGACCTGCGCTGATCTCAACGGTGATCGCCTTCTTGACGGAGGGCTGATCCATAACCTCTTTGAGCTGCTTCTCGGGGAAGGGCCATACGGTGATGGGACGAACGAGACCGACCTTAACGCCCTTCTTCTCGCAGATGGCAATGGCGGATTTGCAGATACGGGCAACTGTGCCGTATGCGCAAACGATGATCTCCGCTCCGTCGGTGTTATAGAGCTCCGCTTTGGCTTCGGTCTCACGAATGATCTTATACCTTGCCTGGAGCCTGTCGTTCAGCTCCTGAAGCTCGTCTACCTCGATATAGAGGGAGTTGACGATCGCACGGGGACGACCCGAAGCGGGATTCCAGCCGGTGGCTGCCCAATCCTTCTTGGGAAGCTCGCGCTTTGAGGTGCTCTCATGGAACTCAACGGGCTCCATCATCTGACCGATGATGCCGTCCGCAAGGATCATGACGGGGGTGCGGTAAACGTCCGCAAGGTCGAATGCATCCTGCATCATATCTACCGCTTCCTGAACGGAGGAAGGAGCCAGAACGATGGGGTGATAGTCGCCGTGACCGCCGCCGCGTGTGGCCTGGAAATAGTCGCCCTGCGAAGGCTGGATGGAACCGAGACCCGGGCCGCCGCGAACCATGTTCACAACAACACAGGGAAGCTCGGCACCGGCGAGATAGCTCATGCCTTCCTGCTTGAGAGAAACGCCGGGGCTGGAGGAGCTGGTCATGACTCGTGCGCCGGAAGCGGCAGCACCGTAGACCATATTGATAGCGGCAACCTCGCTCTCGGCCTGGAGGAAGCATCCTCCGACCTTGGGAAGGCGCGCGGCCATGTACTCGGGAATGTCATTCTGAGGGGTGATGGGATAGCCGAAGAAGTAGTGGCAGCCTGCCTGAATGGCGGCTTCAGCGACCGCTTCGCAGCCCTTCATCAATTTCTTTGCCATTTTAATTTCCTCCTACTATTCTTTCTCGATGGTGATAACGGCATCGGGGCAGGTTCTTGCGCAGCTTGCGCAGGCAACACATGCCTCAATATCCATCATCTGAGCGGGATGGTATCCCTTTTCGTTGAGCTTGTTCTTTGCAAGTTCGAGGATCTTCTTCGGACATGCACGCACGCACAGGCCGCAGCCCTTGCAGCGACTTTCATCAATGGTGAGTTTGACCATATAAGGAACCTCCTTAATATTTGCGGCGCATGCCGCATGAGTACAAACATATTATAGCACTATATGAGCGCATTGGCAAAGCCAATTTTCAAATATATCTTAATTTTCGGCAAATATCTATTTCAAGCGCCGCATTTTATCACAGAAGCTCGTCCACGAGCGGCTGTTCTTAACTTTTTTATACTCAAAACGACTCAAACACGCATATCGCGCATGCTCGTTTTCTCGCTCAAAGCTCAGCTTGAGCGCATTTTGCAAGTGCGTTTGGCGAACTTTGCCGCCGCTGTTTTGCTTGCTTTGGATCATCATAAAAAATCTAAAACAACCGTTGTGTTTTTTGCAAATGTATATTGTTGTCGAAGTATTGACAAACGCGCGGAATAATGGTTTAATATCATTCGTTGTTTAGTGAAGTTAAACTCAAAGTTTATTTAACTGTCACATGCGCCTTGATGGCGTTAAACCCGATGTTTAGTCAGCCGTTACCAAGTTTCTTCGGATATGGTGCGGCTGTTGGCGCGAAAAGAGCTTTTGCGCCACCAATGCTGTCGATTCTCGGAAAGGAGGCGGAATCATGGTCGATATTGGAGCAAAAATCAAGCAAACAAGGCTAAAGCTCGGACTCACACAGGAAGAGCTTGCCGCGCGAACGGAGCTTTCAAAGGGCTTCATCTCGCAGCTTGAAAGAAACCTTACCTCCCCCTCCATCGCCACGCTCGTGGACATCCTCGAGGCGCTCGGAACCGACACCGCCGCATTTTTCACGGCAAGCGACGACAATGAGAAGGTAGTTTTCACCCCCGAGGATATGTTCGAGAGCAGCGATGACGAGCTCCATTCCAAGATATGCTGGCTCGTTCCGAACGCTCAAAAGAACGCGCTTGAGCCCATCCTCGTGACACTCGAGCCCGGCGGCTCCACATACGAGGACGATCCCCACGAGGGCGAGGAGTTCGGCTACGTTCTCTCGGGCAGTATCGTGCTCGTTCTTGGCGACAGGAAGCTCAAGCTCAAAAAGGGCGACAGCTTCTGCTTTAAACCGACGGAGCTTCATTATATTATGAACCCCGCGAAGCGGGAGGCGATGCTTATATGGGTCGCCACTCCCCCGTCGTTCTGATATATAGATAAACTTTCTTATAAAACGAACAGATAAACAGAGGTACAGGAAATGGAAAACAAACGACTTATCGAGCTAAAGAACGTTTCAAAGGAGTATGACGGCGATCTCGCGCTCAAGGATATCGACCTCTACATCCGCGACGGAGAGTTTCTTACCCTGCTCGGCCCCTCAGGCTGCGGCAAAACGACCCTCCTGCGCCTCATCGCGGGCTTCATCATGCCCACCTCGGGTGAGATACTTATGGACGGCAAGGATCTCACGTCCATCCCGCCGTATAAGCGCAGGGTCAATACGGTTTTCCAGAAATACGCACTCTTCCCGCATCTGAACGTATTCGACAATATCGCCTTCGGTCCCGATCTTAAAAAGATGCCCAAAGCGAAAACCAAGCAGAAGGTTACCGAAATGCTCGAGCTCGTGAACCTTTCGGGCTATGAAGATCGCTGGATCGAACAGCTCTCCGGCGGTCAGCAGCAGCGCGTTGCCATCGCCCGCGCCCTCTGCAACGCGCCCGAGGTTCTGCTTCTGGACGAGCCCCTTGGCGCTCTCGACCTCAAGCTTCGCAAGGGAATGCAGATAGAGCTTAAGAAGATGCAGAAAAAGCTCGGGATCACCTTCATCTACGTTACGCACGATCAGGAGGAAGCCCTCACCATGAGCGACACGATCGTGGTTATGAACAAGGGCGTTATCCAGCAGATCGGCACCCCGATCGACATCTACAATGAGCCAAAGAACCGTTTCGTTGCAAGTTTCATCGGCGAAAGCAACATTTTCGAGGGCACGATGGTGCGCGATCGCCTCGTAAACATCCACAGCATCGACTACGAATGTGTGGACGAGGGCTTTGGTGAGAACACCCCTGTGGACGTTGTTATTCGACCCGAGGACGTGGACTTTGTGCCGATCGGCAAAACCGCTCTGCACGGCGTTGTTACAAACGTTATCTTCATGGGTGTTCACTACGAGTTCAGCGTTGATTGCAGCGGCAAGAACTGGCGCGTTCAGTCCACCGACTTCGTTCCCGTCGGTGAAAAGGTCGGCATCGAGGTCCTGCCCGATGCGATCCAGATAATGTGGCGCGATGCCGAGTGCGGCATCCCCACCAGCGAAAGCGTTACGAGCGCTTTTGAAGCTGATAAAGAGGCGGTGATCGAGGATTGAAGCGCGTTCGATTGTCCTATCCATACATTTTCGTTTGGATGCCTATCTTCATCGTGGCGCCGATGCTATTCGTGCTCTACTACGCCACCTTCAGGAGCGGCAGCTTCACGCTTGATTACGTCAAGCAGGTGTTCACTACCTCAAACTACCTTCCCGCGCTCTGGACCTCGATCTGGATCGCGCTTGTTACCACAGCTGTTTGCCTCATCCTCGGCTATCCCGTTGCGTACATACTTTCAACCATGAAAAAGCGCACGGCGGCGCTTGTATCGCTTCTGTTTATAATGCCGATGTGGATGAACATGCTTCTTCGCACCTTTGCGTGGAATATAGTTCTGGACAAGGCGGGAGTGTTTGCAAGCGTTGCCGAGTTTCTGACCGGGCACCCGGTTCAAATACTCTACACGCCCGCTGCCGTTCTTATCGCAACGATTTACGACTTTCTTCCCTTCATGATACTGCCGCTTTACACGACGCTCATGAAGATGGACAGATCGCACGTTGAGGCGGCGCGCGATCTTGGTGCCAACGGCGTTCAGACCTTCACAAAGGTCATCCTCCCCCTCTCCGTTCCCGGCATAATCTCCGGTATCACGATGGTATTCGTTCCGGCGATGTCCACATTCGCTGTTTCGAGGATGCTCGGCGGAGGTAAGGTGAAGATGATCGGCGAGGTGATCGAGCGCAAGATAATGGAGCAGAACGACCCCGCGATCGGCTCCACGCTCTCCATACTTCTTATCATACTCGTTCTTATCTCTATGGCGATAATGAACAAGGTCGATAAGGAAAACAGCAGCACGGGAGGTACGCTCTGGTGAAAAAGTTTCTGAACTTTATCAAAGGCGCATATCTTGGGATAGTCGTTCTGTTCATGTACCTTCCCATAGCCATAATGATCTTCATGTCGTTCACCGAGTCAAGGAGCGCAATGCGATGGCAGGGCTTCTCATTCGGCGCTTACCGCAAGCTGTTTTCGGCCGAGGTCGGAATTGCCGATCCGCTCATAACAACGCTTGTTGTGGCGGTAGTTTCAAGCCTTTTGGCAACGCTGATCGGCACCGTGACTGCTATCGGTCTTCACTCGATGAAAAAGCGCCCCCGCTCGATCGTTGAGTCCATCACTCAGCTTCCCATGGTCAATCCCGATCTTGTTACCGGCGTTTCGATGATGCTGCTGTTTGCATTCATCGGTCTCAGGCCGCAGCTCGGACTTCTTAGGCTGATCATCGCGCACGTTACTTTCAACATTCCGTACGTGATCTTCTCCGTTATGCCCAAGCTCAGGCAGAGCAGCGATACGCTCTATGAGGCGGCGATGGATCTTGGCTGCACGCCCATTCAGGCGCTGACAAAGGTCGTTATACCGGACATTATGCCAGGCATCGTTTCCGGCTTGATACTCGCCTTCACGCTCAGTTTAGACGACTTCACCATCAGCTACTTCGTTGGCGGAACGAAAACGAACCTTTCGATGCTTCTGTTTTCCAAAACCGCGAAGGGCGGCGTTGGCACCGAATTCTGCGCGCTGTCCGCGCTTATGTTCCTGATCGTCGGCATACTGCTTCTGATCGTTAACATCAGAAGCATCCGCCAGGAGAAGGAAGCTGCCGAGCAGAAGAAAAAAGTAATGCGAAAAGCATGAGCCGCTCGCTTGACATAGCATCGTTTACTCAATAATATTAAAAATCAAGGAGACCATCCAATGAAAAAATTCGTTTCACTCATCCTCGCAGCCGCCATGCTCATGGCTCTTGCTGCCTTCATCCCCGCTCTCACCGCCTGCGATTCGTCCAAAACGATCAATCTGCTCAACTGGGGCGAATACCTCGATCCCGCGCTGATAACCGAGTTTAAAAAGCGCACCGGCATCACCGTTAAGGAAAAGCCCGTTACCAGCAACGAAGAGATGCTTCAGCTCCTTGAGGCGGACGACTGCCCCTACGATCTCTGCATCCCCTCCGACTATGCGGTTCAGCGCCTCATCAAGGGCGGCAAGCTTGCCGAGATCAACTACAACAACATCCCCAATATCAAGAACATCGATAAGAAATACATCGACATCACCAACGGCTTCGATCCCGGCAACAAGCATTCCGTTCCCTACACCTGGGGCGTGCTCGGCGTTCTTTACAACACCACCATGGTCGATGAAGCCGATATCGGCTCATGGGATCTGCTCTGGAACGAGAAGTATAGAGGCAACATCATGATGTACGACAGCATCCGCGATGCAATGGCTGCCGCGCTCTGCCGCCGCGGCTACAGCCTCAACACCGTCAACGAAGCCGAGATCAACCAGGCCGCAAACGATCTTATCGCCGATCCCTCCCTCTATCAGGCATGGGAGACCGATAAGGTCAAGGAAATAATGGTTAACGGAAGCGCCGCTGTCGCTCTGGTTTACTCCGGCGATGCCGTTTGGATGATGGATCCCGAGGAAGGCAATACCGACCTTGATTTCTATGTTCCCGAGGAGGGCAGCAACATCTATTTCGACAACTTCGTTATCCCCGTGAACAGCAAGAAGAACGAGCTTGCCGAGCAGTTCATCAACTTCCTGCTCGATCCCGAAGTTGCCGCACAGAACACCGAATACATCTTCTACTCCACCCCGAACACCGAGGTTCCTGCGCTTCTCGGTGATTTCCTTTCCGAATGCTCTGCGTTTAACATCTCAGCAGAGGATATCGCGAACTGCGAGATCTACAAGGATCTTGGCGAGGACATCAAGCTCTACAACACCGCATGGGATATGGTGCTTGCAAAGAGATAAGCCCGAATAAACCGTAACCGTTTCATCAAACGGGAGTGCAGTTTAAAAACTCGCTCCCGTTTTTTATTTATGTGATATAGTCACTAAAATAGCCGCATTTTAGGATATTATGCCAAAAACGGTTATTGACTTTTCTTCCCTTTATGCTAAAATATACATGAAACCAAGCAAGGCGAACACAACATCTTGTGTTCCCGCCAAGCTAATATTATTAATCGGAGGTTTTAAGAAAATGAAAAAGTTTGTATGTTCCGTATGCGGCTACGTCCATGAAGGCAATTCCGCTCCCGAGTTCTGCCCCCAGTGCAAGGCTCCCGCTTCCAAGTTCACCGAGCAGTCCGGCGAGATGAGCTGGGCGGCTGAGCACGTTGTCGGCGTTGCCGAGGGCGCACCCGAGGATATCATCAACGATCTTCGCATGAACTTCCAGGGCGAATGTACCGAGGTCGGTATGTATCTTGCGATGGCGCGCGTTGCGCACCGTGAAGGCTATCCCGAGATCGGCCTTTACTGGGAGAAGGCGGCCTTTGAAGAGGCCGAGCATGCGGCGAAGTTCGCGGAGCTCCTCGGCGAGGTCGTTACCCCCAGCACCAAGAAGAACCTTGAGATGCGCGTTGAGGCCGAGAACGGCGCGACCGCAGGCAAGACCGACCTTGCAAAGCGCGCAAAGGCGCTGAACCTCGATGCTATCCATGACACCGTTCATGAAATGGCTCGCGATGAGGCTCGCCATGGCAAGGCTTTCGAAGGTCTGCTTAAGAGGTATTTCGGAAAATAATCAATCGACGAATTGCGGCATCGGCTTTCGGGTCGATGCCGTTTTTTGTTTGCCGTATCAAAGTTCATAAATGCCGCAATTTGCATATTTGTATTGTAAATCGCGATACAAAGTGCTATAATAGAATCAAACCAAAGCTTTGGAGGTGAAATTATGGCAACAAAAACCTCGAATGTGACCGCAAGGATCAAGCCCGAGATCAAGGAGCAGGCGGAAGCGGTGCTCGATAAAATCGGCATCCCGGTTTCCGTGCTTATAGACACGCTTTACAGGCAGATAATCATGACCGGCGGCGTACCGTACCCTCTCACCCTGCCCAAGGTGCCTACGCTGGACGGCATGAGCGCCGAGCAGCTCGATGCTATGCTGCAAAAGGGCTATGCTGAGGCTGTGAATGGCGAAGGAATGAGCGTTGAGGATGCGTTTAGGGGAATCCGAAATGGTATGCGCTGATGAAGATTACTGAGGAATAAGTTTGGGCTGTAAATTTGTTGCAGCCGCACAAAAAGCAAGGGAAGCGCCGCGACGCTTCCCTTATAACGCTTCAACGCAGATTGAATGAGTACACTTCCTTTGCGGAAGAATTAGAGGTGTCAAGCGGAATGCTGAAATTAAGCACCAAAGACTTATCACTATCGTTCTTGACCCGTTCATCTACCACAATACAAATGTAACCGCGTCCTGTGTTTTGATCGAGAGCATTCTCAATTTTATGTGACATAACTTCAAATCCTTGATATTTTTCGCTACCATACATTATTACACTGCTGGCTTCTGGTATAACATGACCTATTTTTGATTCTTGATTAAACTTAAAGCCGTGATCAAAGTCAAGTTCAGCATCGAAAACTAATTTTCCGACTGTTTTGCCAGTATATACCCAAGAATAATTTATCCTTAAAATAGTGTACCCCTCCTTAGCGGTAACATCTTTATAAGTCACATCAGAATAATAACCATTCCATACGCTTTGAACAAGCCCTTGTTTAATCTTATCGACATATTCCATAGACGTAATAGTTACATCGCAAATCTTGCCGTGAACAGTCTCTCCAATTTTCGGCATTGGCTCCTCCGTCGGTTCCTCCGTCGGTTCCGCCGTCGGTGCTTCTGTCGGCTCAGTAGTAACATTGGCGGTCTGACCGCCGCCATTGCCCGAACAGGCAACAAAGGACAGCAGCATTATAGCTGCAAGCATAATTGTAAAAATCTTCTTCATTTTTATTTTTTCTCCTTTGATAGTCTTTTTTCTCGCTCTTTCAAGCAGTTCTTGCAGATGCCGGCCGATTGTGCGCCGAAGTGCGATTGCGCTTGTTCTTCGGTTTCAAACACTTCCCACTCTTTTGGGGAGTGTTTTGTCAAATGGCAATATCCAACAATATGGATCTTGCCGGTCCTTGGGTTAAGGGCATAGTTTGCTGGCATAGTTTTCCTCCTTAAAATAAAAAGTGTGCAGCCCCAAACGGAACCACACACCGAAAAACGCACAGCTCCGCTTGTTGCTACACAAACTTTCTTGGAAAACCATATGCAATGGATGCCAATTAGGAGTCAGCGTTTTTGCCGAAGGCAAGAACGCACCCGAAAAGCATATAGTTTTCCGTATTCAGTTTGTGTAGCTCTTTCATAATACCATATACCGTTCAGCATTGCAATACCCATATCACAATTATTATAAAATTGTCGATTGCGCGCGGGTCGAGCGTTCCGCACTTCGGTCGTACCCGCCTCGTGTGATTGAATTTCATTTGCCGCTATGCTATACTGAATAGAGTTCAAATCTATGATTGGAGGAAAAGATGCTTACTCTTAATTGGCTTAAAAATGAGGACAACGTGGTTTACGGCACTGATGAACAGCTTATCCCGATGCTTTCAAAGGAGCTTGCGGTGAGCGACCTTGGAAGGCGGATAGAGCTTTTTCGCGAAGCGCCGTGCAAGGAGGGCGTTACGATCAAGGGGGCGCGGCGTTCGAGCGCGCTGATGTTCATCCCCGATATGTATTTCGATACGGATATGGTCATGGGCGCGAACGTTTGGCTGTATCTCGGCGAGATACGCCCTGCATTCTGCATATATGTTCCGGATCGGCAGATCGAGTTTTAATCGGAAAGCAAGGCGTAGCGAATGCGCTGTGTTTGGTAACTTTATCACATTTATCCCTTGAATATTCAGCTGAATAAGTGTATAATCATACTAAGCAAATCAGGTAGGTTTGTGTTTCAAGAATCTGTTTTGAAAGGAGATGCTTTTATGAAGTACGTTTGCAACGTTTGCGGCTGGGTCTATGATGAGGACGAAGCCGGAACCAAGTGGGAGGATCTTCCCGAGGATTTCGTATGTGAGCTCTGCGGCGTTGGCAAGGAGGATTTCAGCCCCGCCGAATAAAGCTTTAAACACAAGAGAGAATGACCGCAGGATCGTGCCTGCGGTCATTTTTATGCATATCATGTTGTTTGAAACCGCCTGTGTCGGAGAATTAGCATTAAACGCTTGTTTTGAAACTCTCTGCGCTTTCGAGCATCTCGGAAGCGTAGCTTAGGGCGGACTCATGCGAGCCTGCGGCGCCCATGATTCGTGCAAGCTCGGCGCGGCGCTCGCTCGAGTCGAGCTCGCGCAGAGTTGTGTGCGTTCTTTCGCCGTCGGTATGCTTTTCAACGAGCAGATGGCAGTCCGCAAAAGCGGCGATCTGCGGAAGATGCGTTACCGAGAGCACCTGCTTCCGTTTGGAAACGAGGCTGAGCCTCTCCCCCACCTTTACGGCAGTCAGGCCGCTGATGCCCGTATCGACCTCGTCGAAGATCAGGGTCGAGGTGCCGTCGATGCCCGCGCAGACGGTCTTAACGGCAAGCATTATCCTTGAAAGCTCGCCGCCCGATGCGACCTTGGACAGCGGCTTGAGCGGCTCGCCCGCATTGGCGGAGAGCAGGAATTCGACCGAATCGCTGCCCGTTGGGTGAAGCTCGGAAAGCTCGGTCTCGATCTCAATATCGAATACCGCCTTCTCCATTCCAAGAACGCGAAGCTCGGAATTTACGCCTTCTTTCAACACTTGGGCGGTCTTACGGCGAAGCTCGGAGAGCTTTTCCGCCGCCTGAGCATAAGCTTTTATCAGCTTTTCGCGCTCCAAGCCGAGCTTTGCGCGCATCTCCTCCGCGCCCGTGAGCTCATCAAGCTCCCGCTGCGCTTCTTCGCGGAATTCGAGCACGGCTTCGATCGAGCCGCCGTACTTTCTTTTGAGGGAGTTAAGAAGATCGAGCCTGTTTTCAAGTTCGTTCAGCCTTTCAGGGGAATACTCGTACGAAAGCTGCATATCGCGAAGCTGATAAGAAGCGTCCTCAAGCTCATAGAACGCGCTTTCTATGCGCTGATGCAGCTCGGAGTATTGCGAGGAGAGATCGGATATTGAAGAAATGGAACGAATGAGCGAGCGAAGGGAAGAAAGAGCTCCCCCGTCGCCGGAAAGCATTTCACTTCCGCTTGCAAGCGATGAATTTATGCGCTCGGCGTTCGATAGAAGCTTAAGTTCTTCCTCGATAGCGGACTCCTCTTCGAGTCTCGGATCGGCTGAATCGATCTCGTTTATCTGGTAGCCGAGGATATCTATGCGGCGCTCGCGCTCGGCTTCGGAAACGAATCCCGCGTTGAGCCTGTTTTCAACCGACTTGTACTCGGAGTAGATGCTCGCGGTGTCGGCGAGCGCAGAAGCGATCTGCGCACCGCCGAAGGCATCCAAAATGCCGATATGGCGCTTTGGTTCGAGCAGGGATTGGTGCTCGTGCTGACCATGCACGTCCACAAGTCTGTCGGTTATGGAGCGAATCGTGTTCAGAGTTACTATCTCCCCGTTTACTCGGCAGAGGCTCTTGCCCGCCGCCGTTATCTCGCGAACTATGATGAGCTCGCCTTCGGAGATATCTATGCCGAGGGAATCGAGCTGAGAGAAGAGATTGTTTTCATCGGCGGAGTTTGATTCAATATCCGAAATATCGAAAAAGCCCTCCACCCGCGCCTTTTGGCTGCCCGTGGAGATCAGCTCCTTACTGCCGCGCTCGCCGAGGATAAGGTTCACGCTGTCGATAATTATGGATTTACCCGCACCCGTCTCGCCCGTCAGCACGTTGAAGCCGGGGCTCAGCTCCACCTCGAGCTTATCTATGAGCGCGATATTGTTTATTATCAGTCTTGAAAGCATGTTGCCTCCCAAACGAAGCTCAAGCGAGCTTTTCTCTGATGAGCTTGAATATATTTCTTTCGCCGATGCGAACAAAGCCGATTCTATGCTCCGATTTTTCTATGCTTATCACCGAGCCGCTGTCAAGCTGCATGAGCTGCGCGCCGTCGGCATGAAGAACGCAGTCGCTGTGGGCAACAACGGTTATATTTGAATCAAACGAAGCCACGACCGGGCGAACGGTCAACGAATGCGGGCAGATCGGGGTAACAAGGATAACGTCGTGATTCGGGGCAACTATCGGCCCACCTGCGGAGATCGAATAGCCGGTCGAGCCCGTGGTTGAGGAAACGATCACGCCGTCCGCATGCACCATGCCCATGCTCGAGCCGTCGATTATCACCTCAAGATGCGCGACCGACGAAAAGCCCTGCTTGGCTATCATAAAGTCGTTCAGGCAAACGAAGCTATCGCCCTCGCCGACCTTAGCGTGAAGCATGGCGGCGCGGTCTATGCGGTGTTCACCTGCAAGGAAGGCGCAAAACGCCTGCTTGAAACCGTCGATATCGGTTTCGCTGAAAAAACCTATCTTGCCGTAGTTGATCCCGAGTATGGGTGCGCTGACCTCGACGCCGTTGTTCACGGCGGAAGATACGGCCCTTAGAACCGTTCCATCGCCGCCGATCACGATCACGAGGCGCGGAGGATTCTCGCCGCATTGCGAAAACAGCTCCGCGGGTTCGTAAAACGAACGAGCCTCACACCCCTCCGCTTCTACAATGGTGCAAGCTTTTTTGAGCACCTCGCCCGCGCCCTGCTTGGTTGGATTTGCGATTATGTAAACTCTGTTATTCATTAAGCCTCCGTATTTCGGCTTCAAAAATTAATACGTCAGTTATTCAGCTCGGAATGCGCGGCTTGAACGATGCTTTCCGCGATACCAAAAAGCTGCGCTTCATCGATGCATTCGACGGAGCCGAGCGGCGGCTTTTTAAGGTAAAGCAGAAACTCGATATTGCCCTTTGGCCCCGTTATCGGCGAATAGTCGACGGCCTTTATCGCAAAGCCCGTTTCGAGTGCGAATCGCGCTGCCTCATCGAGCACTTCGATATGGGTCGAGCGTTCGCGAACCACGCCGTTTTTGCCGATCTTGCTGCGCCCCGCTTCAAACTGGGGCTTGACGAGCACAACCGCTTCGCCTCCGGCTTCAAGCACCTCAAGCATTCGCGGAAGTATCAGCTTTATTGAAATAAACGAAACGTCACACGAAGCGAAGGTCGGCAGCTCGTCGAACCATGATGGCTCCATCAGCCTTGCGTTATGCCGCTCCATGCAGACAACGCGCTCATCGCTTCTGAGCTTCCAATCGAGCTGACCGTAGCCAACATCCACCGCGTAGACCTTTCTCGCGCCGTGCATCAGCATGCAGTCGGTGAAACCGCCTGTGGATGCGCCGACGTCCAAGCAAATCCTTCCGGAAAGGTCGATATTATAGTTATTCACAGCTTTTTCAAGCTTCAATCCGCCCCTGCTGACAAACGGGATCGGATCCTCCTTGATGCTGAGAGTTTGACCATCCTTAACAGTATCGCTCGGCTTCATAACGCGAACGCCGTCAAGAAATACGACACCCTCCATTATAAGCGCCTTTGCACGCTCCCGGCTCTTTGCAAGCCCGAGCTCAACCAACTTATTATCCGCTCTTTCAGCCAAGTTTCTACCCCCGTTCACCCATGCATTCCATCACAGTGCTTCGTATCTGCTCCGGCAAAAGGCCGCATTCCTCATCCTGCTGGTTTGGACTTGCCGCGCATACGGGATAGCTCGGAACGCCAAGCGTTTTAACGCGGATACCGCCCTTTTCGCAGGCAAGCCTTGCAAGCTGCGCGCCAAAGCCCGTGTAGCGGCTGCCGTCCTCAACGGTTATTATCGTGTTCGCACCCGCAAGAAGCTCAAGGCGCTCCTCGGTTATCGGCGAAACAAGCCTTGCATTGACAAGTCCAACGTCAAGGCCCTCGCAGGCTTTTATGGCATTATCAAGGAGTCTCCCCGAAGCAACTACGGTAACGGGGCGAACCTTCGATACGATCTGCCACGACTCCATATCCGCATCAACTTCAAGTTCCCTTGAAGGAAGCAATCCGCGCGAATAGCGAACGGCGCAGGGCTCGTTAATCTCAAGCGCATGATCAAGCATTGCGCGAAGCTCCTGCTGAGAAGAAGGTGAAAACAGCTTGAAGCCGCCCGGAAGAGTCATCAGATACGCGATATCGTAAACGCCCTGATGCGTTTCGCCGTCCGCTCCAACGAGACCTGCTCTGTCGATCCCGAATACTACGGGAAGCCTTTGCAGGCAAACGTCGTGCAGAAGCTGATCGTAGGCACGCTGAAGGAAGGTGGAATAGACAGCGAAAACAGGCTTTATTCCGCAAGCAGCCATGCCCGCAGCCATTGTGGCTGCGTGCTGTTCGGCGATGCCTACGTCGAAGAAACGCTCCGGAAATCGCTTGGCAAATTCCGAAAGCCCGGTGCCCGACGGCATGGCGGCGGTGATCGCAGCAATGCGCTCGTCCTTCTCGGCGATCCGGCAGAGCTCATCGGCAAACACCTTGGAGTTGTTGTTTGACGATGCGCTTTCGCCCGTTTCCTCGTTAAAAGCGCCGATCCCGTGGAATCGCTCGGGGTCCTTTTCCGCCGGAGCGTAGCCCTTGCCTTTTTCGGTGATAACGTGGATAAGCACGGGCTTGTCCGTCATATTGTTTTTAGCGTGCTCGAGTATGGGGCAAAGCTCGCCTATATCGTGGCCGTCGAACGGGCCAACGTAGGTGTAGCCGAGCTCCTCAAAGAGCACGTTCGGAAGTATAAAATACTTGATTCTGTTTTTGAATCGCTCGATCCTTTTGCTGAGACCCTTGCCGACTCGCGGAACCTTCTTCAGGTTGCCGGAGAGTCTGCGCTTGAAGCGCTTATAGCCCTTGCTCGTTCTAAGACCGGAAAGATGCGCGCTGAGACCGCCGACGTTGCCCGAGATGCTCATGCGGTTGTCGTTGAGTATCACTATAAACGGAAGCTCCGATTCGCCTGCATCATCGAGCGCCTCGTATGCAAGACCGCCCGTCATAGCGCCGTCGCCAACCACCGCCACAACGCGGCTTTTGGTGTCACCGCGAAGGCGCATCGCACGAAGCATACCGAGCCCCGCCGAGATGGCCGTGCTGGAATGGCCGACGTTGAACGCATCGTATTCGCTCTCGCAGGTTTTGGGGAAGCCCGAGATTCCATCCTTGGTGCGAAGAGTTGAGAATGCCTCGGCTCTGCCCGTTAAAAGCTTATGGGGATAGCATTGATGACCTACGTCGAAAACAAGCCTGTCCTTTTTGAAATCAAAGCAAAGATGCAGTGCGATCGTAAGCTCCACTATGCCGAGGTTGGACGCAAGATGACCGCCGTTTTTGGAAACCGTGGAGATCATGTATGAGCGCATCTCCTCAGCAAGTGCTGCGAGCTGCTGCGTGTTCAGTTTTTTCAGATCCTGAGGAGCCTTTATGCTTTTAAGAAGCTCCAGATCATCATAAGTTGCCATAAAATCAATACTTCCTTGAAACCATTTCTTGAACGGTTTTTATAAGGTATTCGGCGCTTGTGCCGAATTCATCAAGCACTATCCGCTCGGCATCATCAGCGGTTTGAGCGGCTATCTGCCGCGCTTTTTCGATGCCGTAGAGCGTTATATAGGTCAGCTTGCTGTTTTCCTCGTCCTTTCCGAGCGTTTTTCCAACGAGCGCCTGATCGCCCTCGTAGTCCAGAATATCGTCGGTTATCTGAAACAGAAGCCCCATCTTTTCGGAATACTTCTCGAGCGCATTAATCGAAGCTTCGTCGGCATCTGCGCTGTATGCTCCCGCGAGCACGGCTGCAGCAAGCATATCAGCCGTTTTATGCACGTGGATATAACGAAGCTCGTTTTCATCAACAAGAGAGCCGTTTTCGGCTTCAAGATCCCTCGACTGACCCGCGACCATGCCCGAGACTCCCGCGCGCTTTGCTATCTCTTGTACAGCTTTAAAGTATGCGGGGCTGTTGAACTCCAAGCCCTTTTTGAGCATCAGTTCGAAAGCGAAGGTCAAGAGCCCGTCACCCGCAAGCACGGCCTGCCCTTCTCCGAAGACCTTGTGATTCGAGGGTCTGCCTCTGCGCATATCGTCGTCGTCCATGCAGGGAAGGTCGTCGTGGATGAGCGAATAGGTGTGGATCATTTCGATTCCGCAGCCGAGTGCAAGCGCCATTTCGCGTTCGCCTCCGAGGATATCGCAAACGCCGAGAGCAAGGCAGGGACGAAGCCGCTTGCCACCCGCGGAGATGCTGTATTTCATCGCGCTCATGAGCGGATCGGGAGCTTCGCATGATGCGATCGCATTATAAAGCTCCGCTTCTATCAGCAGTTTATACTCATTGTTTCTTTCCGTAATATTCATATTACTGCTCGACCGAATCCTTTTCTCGCATCACGCGCGCGATCCTGCCGTCGTATTCGGCAAGAAGTGCATTGCAATGCTCCGAGAGCTTTGTGCCGCGCTCGAACAGAGCGATCATCTCATCGAGCTGAACGCTGCCGGAGCTGAGTTTATTTACGATAGCATCAAGCTCAGCTGCGGCCTGCTCGAAGGTAAGCTCGAGCTTTGAATCGCCTTCGTTCATTACAGTGTTATCAATATTTTCATTCTTTTTCGGCATATTCTTCTCCAAAACTTGTATGGTTAGCTGCTCTTTTCATCGACCCTTTCAACGGTGGCGGCAACCGTTCCGTCGGAAAACCTGATCCCGATAGGCATGCCCTCGGTCAGCTCGGAGGCGTTATGCACCGTTTCTCCGTTTCGATCGGTAATTATCGCATACCCGCGCTTCAGAACAGCAAACGGGCTGAGCGCATCGAGGCGCTTTTCAAGGCTTTCAATGCGCATATAGGCGGCAGTTATGCCCTCGGCGGTTTTCTGCTCGAGCAGATTCTTTGCCGCATTGAGCTTCTCGCGCTTCATATCGAGCATCGTTGAAGGCTTGGAAAGCACCGAATCGGAAGAGAGCAGCTTGATACGCTGCTTAGCGTTATTTAACTGAGCCACGGCTGCCGAAGCTATCCGATCGAGGCTTTCCGCTATCCCCGAACGAAGCGCATCCAATTCGGGAACGCAGAGCTCCGCAGCGGCGGATGGGGTGGGTGCGCGAAGATCGGCGGCAAAATCCGCGATCGTGAAATCGATCTCATGCCCAACGGCGCTGATTATCGGTTTTTTGCTCGCAAAAATCGCCCTTGCAAGCTGCTCGTCGTTAAAGCAGGAAAGATCCTCATAGCTGCCTCCTCCCCTGCCGACGATTATAACGTCCACCTCGTCGATCTCATTCAGAAGGCCGATCCCGTTGATTATCGTTTGCGCGGCCCCTGCGCCCTGCACGCTTACGGGAGCAAGCAGGATGCGCATTGTAGGAAACCTTCTTGCTATCACGGAGCGGATATCGTGGAAGGCGGCACCGGTTTCGCTCGTTGCAACGCCAACGCAGCGGGGCAAAAACGGTATGGGACGCTTGCGTTCAAACAATCCCTCTGCTTTAAGCTTGTCGCGCAGCTCGATGAACTGCTTATAGAACTCGCCTTCGCCGAACGGGCGCATTCCTGTTGCATAGAACTGGTACTGCCCGTCCTTAACGTAAACGGAAACGCTGCCCGAAAGCACGACCTGCATTCCGTCCGACGGTTCAAAAGAGAGCCTTTGCGCATTGCTTCTGAACATCACGCAGCGTATAAGCGCGTTTTCATCTTTAAGCGAAAAGTAGAGATGCCCCGAAGAATGCCTTTTAAAGCCCGTCAGCTCGCCGCTGACCTTGATCGACCTGAGGCGTATATCGTTTTCAAGCAATCGGCAAACGTACTCATTGAGATGCGATACCGAAAGCACGGTCTCAGCGCCTGCCATTTGCTCTCTCCGCCGCAGTAAGAGTGTTTGAAAGAAGTATCTTTCTTGTTACCGGACCAACGCCGCCGGGAACGGGTGAAATATAGCCCGCTATCCTTTCGGCGGAATCGAATTCAACGTCGCCAACGGTTTTTCCATCGACCCTGTTTATGCCCGCATCTATAACTATCGCACCCGGCTTAAGCATATCGCCCTTGATGAGGTTTGCGACGCCGACTGCGGCAACAACGATATCCGCATTTTGAAGATGCGCCTTAAGGTCCACTGTTCTTGAGTGGCATACCGTGACCGTTGCATGCTCGGCGAGCAGCAGCATTGCTGCGGGCTTACCCACGACTATGCTTCGACCCACAACCACGGCGTTTTTGCCCTTGATGGGCACTCCGGTGCTCTTTATAAGGTGCATGATGGAGCTCGGAGTGCAGGGCGCAAAGCCTTCTCTTCCCGAGAAAAGTGCGCCGGCATTGAGCACCGTGAGGCCGTCCACGTCCTTTTCGGGGGAGATATGCGAAAGCACCTCGTCCTGATCCATGTGCTTAGGAAGGGGCATTTGAAGCAGGATGCCGTGCACTTCACTATCGGAGCTTAACTTATCAAGAAGCTCGGTAAGCTCCCTTTGCTCAATACCTGCATCAAGAACGTGCGTGATGCTCAAAAGGCCTATGTCTTCACAGTCCTTCAAGCGGCTGTTCACGTATTGATGGGAAGCGGGATCGTCGCCGACTATGACCACGTCGAGCCTCGGCTCAATTCCCGCATTTTTTAAATCTATAACTCTTTTTGCGCATTCATCGCGCAGCTTAAGAGAAAGCTTCTTTCCGTCAATAATATTTGCCATAAAAGCTCCTTAGTTTTGCCCGTTATTTTCGATCATTTTATCCATGCACAGCAGCGCAGCGCCAACGGCATTATCGCTTGAAAGCTCGGGTCTTGAGAAGAACAGCCTTGCATTCGATCCGCGCAGGCGCTCGCTTAGCAGCCTTCTTAAAAGGCTGCTTGAAGCAACTCCCCCTGCAAAAAGGAAGCTCGCACGCTCTTTGGAGTGCTCTGCGGCATTTTCAACAGCCTTTGCAAGTGTGCGCGCGATAAGATCGAACACCGATAAAGCAGTCCTTTCAGGAGACTCTCCGTTTTCAACAGCCTGCGCAGCCTTGGTCTCAGCTCCCGAAAAGGAGAATTCGAGGCCGTTCACGCTTGAGGGCAGCAGAACGCCGCGCTCGCCGGCCTTGAGCGCCAGCTTCTCGAGCTGCTTTCCCGCAGGAAACGAAAGCCCGAGCTTTACGCCGATGCGATCCACGAGCTGTCCCGCGTTTATATCGCTCGATCCGCCGATGCGCTCAACATTCAGTGCTTCATCCACGGCGAGCAGATCGCTCGTTCCTCCGCTGAGATGAAACGCATAGAACGGCTTTGATATCAGCTCCTCGTTTCCCATCAGCGCGGCGCGAATATGCCCCTGCTGATGCGTGAAGCCAAATACGGGAACGCCGCGCGAAGCACCGACGGTTTCAGCAAGGAGCTTACCCACGAGAAAAACGGGCATATAGCTGTTTTCCCTGCCGCTCGGGCGGATCGAAACGCCTATGCCTCCGAGCCTGTCCGCATCGATACCGTTTAAAAGCTCCGGCATAAGCTCGATCATATTCCGCGTATGCTGAAAAACGCCATCGCTCTGGCGAAGGCCGCGATCCCCGAGCTTTACACTCAAAAGACGGCGCTTATCCGCAAGGATCCCGTCAATACAAACACAAGCTGCGGATGAAGTATAGCAGCTTGTATCTATGCCGATGAATATTTGATTTTTATTTGGATCGCTCATAGATCAGGGTCATTCCCCGGAGCGGACCACCTTGCCGAGAACGCCGTTTATAAAGCGGGGCGATTTCTCGTCGCAAAAGGTTTTTGCAAGCTCCACGGCTTCGTTAACTGCAACGGCGGCGGGAACGTCCTTTGCAAAGCAGATCTCGTATACCGCGTTGCGCAGGATGGAAAGATCGACCTTCGGCATGCGGTCGACAGTCCAACCGACGGCAGCCTCGGAAAGAACGCCGTCGATCTGCTCAAGATTTTCCTGAACGCCGCAAACCATGCGTGAAGCAAATTCTATATCGGCGCTCGTGGGTTCCTCCACGATGCCGGATTTTTCAAGTACGTCGTAATAGGTATCGTCGCAGCCGAACATTTTTTCATAAGTCAGCTTCATTGCGACTTCCCTTGCTGTTTTTCTGCTCATAATTAATTACTGTTGTGTCTTTAGTATAAACCGTTTTTGTGATGCACGAAGCTTACTTTTTCAGACCTTTGAAGAATCCAACGATGGATTCGTTCGCCTTGGTGAAGCCGAGCTTATCAACAAGATAGCCGTACGCTCCGCCGGGAACGGTGAAAACGAGGATCAAAAGAGTTCTGAAAAAGCCGATCGTTAGCATGAGTATTGCGCTTACAAGTCCTATAAGGACCAGAGATATCTGGACCTTATGGCGCGTTATGAAGGCAAGGACCCGTTTGAGATACATCAGTTCACCCTCTTTTCAGCTTGGGGAGTGCCGCTTTCAACGGTTTGAACGATCGAAACGGCAACGTTGCGCACGGGGATGCCTGTGGCGGACTCGACCTCCGCTTTAACACGGCTCTGAACATTGGAGCAAAGCTCCGCAAGGTCGCCTCCCGCAAAAGCGGTCAGTTTGATATCGGCGGTTATGCCATCCTCAACAGGATTGACCCTGCATGCGGCGCTCTTGATGCGTTTATCGGCCTTGAGCACCCTCTGGATCATTCCGGCAACGGCATCGCTGCTGATATAGGAGGTGCCTCCGCCCGATTGCTTGAGAAGGTTCATTTCGGAGGGATCGAGCGCCTTGCCGATCTTGAACAGGCATATCATGGCGAACACTCCGCCGCAGAGAGCGACAAGGAAAAGCATGCCGAGCAGCACTCTCACTGCCGTGTGCCCATCGGCGAGATAATGAGAAAAGCTCTCAAGATCGGCGATGCCCCACGAAGCGAGCATCAAAAGAATGAACACGCCGCAAAGCACAGCCAAAGCGGCAAAGACTATTGATTTATTCGCTTTATCGTTCTTCATGATATTTCTCCGTTAAAAAATGCGGTATGTATCAAATCGCCTTGGAGCCGGAAACAAATGCGCTTCCGGCTCCGATGGTGCAAGAGTTACTTAACGCGCGATTCCTCGACCTTTTTCTTTTCGGGCTTTTCGGCCTTTTCCTCTTCAAAGGTGACGGACTGAACGAAAACGTTGACCTCCACAACACGAAGCCCCGTCATCATCTCGATGGCGTTTTTGACCTCGGTCTGAACGTTGTTGCTGACGTCCTGGATCTTGCAGCCGTACTTAACGTTGATGCTGAGATCAACGGCAACTTCCTCGGTGCCAACTTCTACGCGAACGCCCTTGGTATAGCTTTTCTTGCCTCCGAAGATGCCGGTAATGCTGTCGGCAAAGCCGCCTCCGAGACCGGAAACGCCTTCTACCTCCGCTGCCGCAAGATTTGCGATCGTTGCGATAACATCGGGTGCGAACACCACTTTACCGCTGTCGTTGAGCTGAATGTCGGTAATGACCTGATTCTCGTTATCCATAGATGGACACCTCCTCGTTATTTAGTCTGATTTATTATACCAAACTTCCGTTGAATTGTAAAGGATAATTGAGGATAATTCAAGATTTTTATATAAATTATACACAATTCTGTCCAATTCCATCGGCTTTGCTGCACATAGCACCGTCCGCTTTGCAAAAAACCGCAAAAAACAGATTGAATTGCATTACACAGTTCCGCTCAGGGATATCCTTATCCTGCTTGTAGGCGCTCCCGTTTCGGTTCGGACAATATCGAGTATCCTTGCAACCTCCTCATTCGTGAGGCTGTCGCCGTTGATCACCACGGATACAGCATCGTTTCTGAATGTTACTGCCGCATCAAGAAAGCCCTTGGAGCGAATCATGCTCTCTATCGAAAACTCGCGCTCCATGTTTTCAACAAGCTCGATCAGGCGAACCTGCGCGTTTTGAAGCGTTTCGGCATCGGTGCCCGAGTCGTTTATTATCAATCTCAGATACTCGATCTCCTTTGCGCGAAGCTCGCTTCTTTCGTTTCTGAAGCCGGTGAAATAGTCCTCATAAACCCGTGCGCTGACAGCTTTATCGCCGTCCCCGGATGCTTCAAGCACTTGCTCTTCCCCTCTTGATTCCTCGTTCAGAGCATTTTGCTTTTCCTTGTTTTTGAGCGCAACGTTGACAAATATTGCGCCAACAAGAAGAGCGCTCAAAACAACGAGGGCGATCAGCCCCTTAGATGTCAGTTTGAATTTGATCCTGTTCATTTTCGATTCCTCCTTTTGAATCACGTGCTTCATTTTATTCGGTTTTCTATTCTGCCATGACAAACACCTCAACATTCTTTTCATCGATGCCGAGCACGGTGCTGACTGCGGAGATCAGCGCAAACTTGACCCCGATATCACCCGCCCCTTCAGCCATCACTATCACCCCCCTTATCCTCGGGAAAACCTCCGTGAGCACTATCGCCTCCTCCCTGCCCCCGCTCTGCACAGTTGCGGGTTTTGATTCCCTTGAAGAGCTGTTTTCGCCGCTCGCAGTCTTTTCACTCGAAGCAACGACCTGCTCGTTCGTTCGATCGAGAGTAAGCATGACCCTGACTCTTCCCGCGCCGCGCATGGATGAGAGTATAGCTTCAAGCTTATTCTCGAGCATCGCGGCGGAGCCGAGCTCCGATTCAGCTTTCGGATGTTCTGCAGCTTCTTCGTTCTTATGCTTTTTCATGCTGCCCGAAAACAAGAACACGATCAGCGAGGCTGCAATAACCATGCAGCAGAGAACGGTTTTTGCCGTATTCGCATCCTTGATTTTTTTGAAACTTTTTTCGATCAAGCCTCCTTCAAGCATCGTTTCCTCCTTCCATCGATCCACCCTCCAAGTCCTATCCGGCATCTATAACGGCCGCCGTCAGCGCGGCCGTCACGGCCTTTGATGCGCTATCAAATACTCCTTTTCTTTTCCCTTCGCTCCGGAAAAGCGCTTCAAGCATCGTGTACGTTATCGCGCAAACTATCAGCCGCACAAGAATCGATCTAAGTTTATCCATTTTCGATCACACCTCTTAAAAGAATGCCATGCCGGCCGATATTATCGCCCCGAGTATCAGAACGAGCATTGCCGCCGAGCATACGCAAACGGCAAACATGGAGCTGAGCGTGTCGCCGATACCGCTCAGCATCGCCGCCAGTCTTCCGTCGCATGAAAACGCCTCGCAGACAGCCGCACCGATCCTGAAGGCAAACACCCCTCCCGCAAGCTTTAACAGCGGAGATGATGCGATCAGAACGGATATCACTATCCCACCGATGCCAACGGCGTTTTTAGCGATCAGCGCGACCGATGCAACGGTTTCGACCGTTCCCGTTACCATGCTTCCCCCGAATGGAAGCATCCTGTCTACAGCATATTTCGCGCTTCTAAAGACCGCTCCGTCCATAGCCGCTGCGCTTGCTCCGCCTATCAGAATCACCGCACCGAAAATTACTGCCGCAAGCCCCATCGCCCATTTCACGGTTTTGTGAATAAGCTTTATCGCACCGAAAAGCTTGAGCTTTTCGCTTATGCCTGCCAGCATGCACAGTATTCCGCTGACAAGCAGCGCAGGCATCACCGCGCCCGAGATAAGGCTCGATATCCCCGAAGCAAGCAGCGAAAGCTTAGGAGTGAGCAAGACAGAAGCTTCGGTGCAACCGCAAGCTGTAAGAAGGATCGAAAGCGGCGGAGCGCACAGCTCGCAGAATCCGCCGATCGCGCCCACAGCCGCCCGCGCTTCCGATGCAAGCATCGAAAAAACCGCTGTTGTTGAGAGCACTGCACACGAGGAAAGAACAAACCTCACGGGTGAATCCATTCCGTCGCCCTTGAACAGCATCCCTGCAGCTCCGCCGAAAACAGAAATCGCCAAAATTGCTCCAATAAAAGGGGCGTTTTGAGTAAGCTGCGAAAGAAATGCCGCTATTGTCATTTCAAACACGCTGTCGGCCTCGGTGTTAAAGCCTTGATCCGAAATCTCTCTTATCAGCTCCGCAGCGCTGGAAATATCTGCATCGCCGAATTGAAGCAGTTCTTCGCCTGCACCGTTCAGATAATCGTCCCAAGCCCCCAAGTCGATCCTGTCGAGGGTTTCATCGAGCAGCTCCTTAAGCTCTTCTTTTTCTCTTCCGTCCTTTTCGGATCGAAGGATTTTCGCGGACACGACATTTTCTCCAATTGTTTCCGCAAAAGTTCCGTTCAAAGAAGCGAGCATGGCAAGTATGAATACCGCCGCAGCTATCACAGCTTTGTTTAATGATAACTTCGGTTTCAATGGATATGCTTTGTTTTTTGATCCGCTTCCCTGTCTGCGCATTTATTTCACCACCGTCAGATAGTTTCTTTGATCAACTCGATCAGCAGCTCTGCGATCCGCCGAACTATTGGCAAAGTCATCATAACAAGAGCGAGCCTTCCCGCGAGCTCTGCCGACTCTGCAAGGGTGGTCTCCCCGGAATCGGAGCATATACATGAAGCTATCCTCGTTATATACGCGATGCCGATGGCCTTCATAACGTGCTTTACCGTTTCACTGCCAATGCTGCCGAGTGCAGCCAGAGCTGATATCTCTTCAAAAACACCGCTCAATGCGCCGATAAGCGTTATCGCAGCGGCAGATGATGCGGCAATAGCCGTTTGCCTTCCTATAGTGGGATCCAAGCTGCGCACGGCAAGGCTTATCAGCGCCGCGACCGCGCAAAAGCCAATGAGAAAATACATACTCTGTTTCGCTAATACAGATCGAAAACGCTTTTGACCGTATTGAATAGTGTTCCTATTAGCCCTATGACGATCGAGAGCACTATCACGAGCCCCGCAACTGCGGTGATCATAGCTATATCATCCCTGCCCGACTGCTTTAGAAGCTGACAGGCAACGGCAACGAGCACACCTATACCCGCAATTTTAAATACTACCTCTACCCCATGCTTTCTCCTTTTCAACAACTTATCAAAGCATAAGCAGCGCCGCTGCGGAGCCTGCCATTGCGCTCAGCGGGAGCACGAGCTTAATTTTCTTTTCACGCTCAGCTCTGAATTCGGCTTCAGTTTGAAGTAACGCTTCAATAAGTGCTTTTAGTTTTTCACTCTCCACCGATGCATTTCCCCTCCCAAACGAAGCGAAGTATGCGCTCAGCTCCGATCGGCATTTTAGCGGCAGCGCAAGCCTGGTTTCCATCAGCCCTGCTGCATTTTCGATCCCATCGCTTTTTGTTATGAGCTCAAGCATTTCGTTCCAAAAAGCTTTCAGCTTTCCGCAGACGGATTGATGCACGAGCAGCTCCTTTAGGGCTTTTCGTTCCCATTGTATGCGTGGAAGCATCAGCTTAAGATCGGAGATCAAATCGTTCAATTCGCCAAGCTCGCGCTTCAGTCTTTCCCTAATAAGAGTTCCAACGCCCAATGCTATACATATAAGCATCAGTGGCGGTATCAGCTTTTCCATTCAGCCTCCCCCTCCTCGAAAGCCTCGCTTAAAACAAGCTCGCCTCCTATCCTATCGAGCAAAAAGGCGTTGATTCTGCCTCTGCCGATCATATCGGAAAACTCGGCTTTGCACCTTATCTGCTCAATGCTGCCGGCGTGTGCGCTTGCGATTATGGCAATGCCGCATTTTGATGCTTCCTCAACAAGCTGCGCCTCGGCTTTGCCGGAAAGCTCATCGGTTACTATGAGCTGCGGCGACATATTCCGAATCAGCATCGGTATGGAGATAAGCTTCGGCACACCCGATATTGCATCCGTCCTTATTCCGATATCAAGGCTTGAAAATGCGCCGCCGCTCAGCTCGCATCTTTCATCTGCGATCGCAACCTTAACGCCATCAACACCCGCAATTCCATTTGAAAAGCACCGAGCGCAGTCTCTCAAAAAAGTGGTTTTGCCGATGCCCGGAGCTGAAAATATCAGGCTTGAAGCCGGTCTGCCGTTTCTCACAAGATGATGTATGCTTTTTTCCGCGCAGCCCCTCAGCTCTCTCGGGATCCTTACGTTAAACGAATCGATGCTTGTGAAACGAATGATCTTGCCGTTCTCAATTACAGGCGCGCCGCATACACCCACGCGGGCTCCGCCCGGCAGCGAAATGAATCCGAGTTCCAATTCGTTTAGTTTTGTGTAAATGGAATTGCCGCATAGCGCGTTCAGCATCTTCTCGGCTTCGTTTCTTGAAAACCTTCCGAACTGCGGCAGAAATACCTCAACGCACGAAGCAATCAGCTGAATTGGTCTTCCGACCCTGAAGCGAATCTCCTCAACGTTTATTCCCATCGAAGGATCGAGTAATCTTTTAAGCTCTGCCTCCATTCTTGCGGGAGCCGCGCTCAATATCAGCTTCACAGAAGCATCCGTTCCTTCGCCGTGCTCCGGGCCGCCGTACCCATTCTCCTTTTCTATAACGCTCTGCTGCGGAGCATAGCCCGATACGAAGTCTATCCTGCTGTTTTTCCTTTGCATCTCCATCGCGTTCTCTCCGAATTCTATAAATTCAACTGATAAACTATATGAGATCAAAAGAGGATAATAACCGAAAAAATGATGATCTAAACTGCGAAAATTTGTGCAAAATGTAGATGATTCAGTTTGACTATCGGCATTAAAAGAGCGCAAGAAAAAGGTTCATGCCGTTGATGAGTAATTATTCTTTGCAGATATCGCGCCGCTGCTCCAATTCAGTATTCCATGAGCGAATCCTGTGAACAATGCCATGATCATCATCCGATCGAGCGAATATGAAGTAAGCTCGAAGCAGCAATAGCCTGTGTTCAGATATAAAAGCAGAGTTTTTTCGGCTTGAAACATCAACTCGGAAAGCGCGCAGACAAGCAGTATCGATCTGCCCTTTCCTCTAAGCACAATATTGGCGCAGACCGCGATCAGTCCGCTTGCGAGCATGCTCGCATCCCGCTCCAATACGGAGTCCAGCAAATGGAACGGAATTGAAAGCGCCATTCCGAGCAGGACAGTTTTTAGCGTTTGATGCGCACCGTTCCTTTTTATTGCATACGATAATACAGCTGCAAATACGAAAAGAACAGAAGAGGCGCAGAGTATCAGCTCAGGCGAAAAAATAAGCTCAAAGCGACCGAGAAACAACACCGATGCAAGAAATACGCATGCTCCAATCGTCCACGATTTTCCGCAGCGTTCTCTATCGCAAATAAGGCCGCTTGCATGAGCGGCGAGCAGCATCAAGGCGGACATCACATAAAGCGGCATAAATAACTCCGTTCACAAAAGCATTTGAGTTTAGCCTTTGAAAAACGGAGCAAAAATATGCGTATGCAGTTGCATGGGATCATCAGCGGCGAAGCTTTAAATAGCCGATCATTGCTCCCGTCAAGCCCTTATCCCGCCTGTAGGAATAGAGGATATCGCTGCGCTCATAGGTGCAGAGCCCCATTGACGATATGTTTTTGCGGTCAATTCCCGCATCGATAAGTTGAATTACGAGCGCCGCCTCGATATCAACGAACGCTTTTCCCTTTCTGCCGCTCATTTTAATGCTTTCGCAGGAAAACTCGGCGATAAAATCATTGCCTATGCGCTCATCCACCTCGAAACAGTTTTTGCAGATGCACGGGCCGAGCGATGCAATAATGTTTGCAGGATCGCTCGAAAATTTCTCCTTCATTCGCTCAACCATGCGCTGAGCTATGCGTTTGAAGGTTCCCTTCCAGCCTGCATGAGCAAGCCCGATCGCCCTATTCACTGGGTCAAAAAGATAAACGCAGCCGCAGTCAGCGTGGAGCGTTACGAGCGTTACGGCGGGGTCGTCGGTTATGATGCCGTCGCATAAAGGTAACGATTCGCGGAAAAGTCCTCTGCCGCAATCGGCTTTATCAACGCGAATAACGTTTGAACCATGCTCGTGGTTTACAAGCACCGCGGTTTCAACGTTAATACCAGCTTCCTCGAAGAAGATTCGGTAATTGCGAAGCACGTTTTCCTTGCTGTCATCCCTTGTTAAGCTCAGGTTCATAGCATCGTATGGCGCGGGACTTACGCCGCCAAGCCGAGTGGAAAAGCCGTGCTCGATATCTGGGATACGCGAAAAAGCATCGCAATACAGGATGCCGACACCGCTATTTTCACACAGCGTGTATCCGCGCTCGATGATTTCAAAGGCCTGCTGTTTCATCATTCTGCCTTATGCTCCAAAGCCGAGGCTTTGCCGCGCTTAACGCCCTTTTCCTCATCGCCAAGCAGAAGCTTGAGCTCCTCCATAAAAGTGTTTATATCCTTGAAGGAGCGGTAGACGGAAGCGAAACGCACGTAAGCGACCTCATCCAAATCGCGAAGATACCGCATCACAAGCTCACCGATACGTATGGTGGTGACCTCCTGATCGAGAGAATTATAAACTTCCTTTGAAACGTTCTCCACAAGCTCGTTCATCTCGGCAGTGGTAACGGGACGTTTTTCGCAGGCTTTTCTTATTCCCGAAAGAACCTTTTCGGGGCTGAACTCCTCGCGAGTTCCATCGCGCTTTACGACCATCATCGGTATTTCTTCGATCTTTTCATAGGTCGTGAACCTTTTGCCGCAGCTCATGCACTCCCTTCTTCGGCGGATGCTTGTGCCGTCCTCGGTGGGGCGGGAGTCAACGACCCTGCTTTCAAGACAGGAACAGTATCTGCATTTCATAGTGAACCTCCGTGATCGTAATGAATGCTCATGAGCATTGATGGTTTATATTTATTATATCATACAAATGGGCGATTTTTCAACAACAAGCGAGAATAAGAATGGGTCGGGGATGCCCGACCCAAGTATGAAATCAATTTAGCTTTCTTACAGCTCCATGCTGCCCGTGGTGCGCGGGAAGGGAGCCACGTCGCGAATATTGGCAACGCCCGTGAGGTACATCAGGATGCGCTCGAAGCCGAGGCCGTAGCCCGCGTGCTTTACGCCGCCGTACTTGCGCAGGTCGAGATACCACTCGTAGTCGCTCATATCCATGCCGAGATCCTCGATCTTTTTCCTGAGCACGTCGTAGCGCTCCTCCCTCTGGCTGCCGCCGATGATCTCGCCCACGCCGGGAACGAGCAGATCGGCCGCCGCAACGGTCTTGCCGTCGTCGTTGAGGCGCATATAGAAGGACTTGATCTCCGCGGGATAGTCGGTAAGGAACACGGGCGAATTGAACACCTGCTCGCAGATATAGCGCTCGTGCTCGGTCTGAAGATCGCAGCCCCAATAGACGGGATACTGGAACTCCTTGCCCGATTCGAGCAGAAGGTCAACGGCTTTAGTGTAGCTGCAGCGCACGAATTCGGAGTTGAGAACGTGATTGAGCCTATCGAGCAGCTCCTTATCGTAGTGCTGATTGAAGAACTCCATCTCGTCGGGGCAGCGCTCGAGAACGGTTTTGATGATGTATTTGATCATCGCCTCGGCCGTGTCCATATAGCCGGCAAGGTCGCAGAACGCCATCTCGGGCTCGATCTGCCAGAACTCCGCCGCATGGCGCGCGGTGTTGCTGTTTTCGGCGCGGAAGGTTGGGCCGAAGGTGTAGATATCGCGGAAAGCAAGCGCGAACGCCTCGCCGTGGAGCTGACCGCTGACGGTGAGGTTGCAGCTCTTTCCGAAGAAATCCTTGGAGAAATCCACCTTGCCGTCCTTAGTCTTAGGCGGATTGTCCATATCGAGCGCGGTAACGCGGAACATCAAGCCCGCGCCCTCGCAGTCACTTCCCGTGAAGATCGGGGTATGCACGTAGAGGAAGCCGCGCTCATCAAAGAAGCGGTGGATCGCCTGAGCAACAACGCTGCGAACACGGAAAACAGCCTGGAAGGTGTTCGTGCGCGGACGCAGATGCTGTATGGTTCTGAGATACTCGAGCGAGTGGCGCTTTTTCTGAAGCGGATAGTCGTTCGGACATTCGCCGTCTATCACGATCTCATCAGCCTTGATCTCAAAGGGCTGCTGTGCATCGGGGGTAAGCTCAAGAACGCCCTTAACCGTGATCGCCGCACCTGTATCGAGCAGACGAACAACATCGGCAGATATCGCCTCGGTCTCATAAACGACCTGAACGGTTCTGAAGCAGGAGCCGTCGGAAAGGGCGATAAAGCCGACGTTTTTGGATTGACGGGCGGTTTTTATCCAACCTGAGACCTCGATCTTGCCCACGAAGGCCTTAGGATCGTTTTGAAGCTGAAATAATCTAACCATATCACACCTCTTTTGCGGTAATTATTCGCTCATTTTAGCACAATTATTCCAGATATGCAAGCTTAATTTCTAATATATATTCAATAATTCATTCGATCTTCACTTGATGATCGGGGCTTAAAAGGTCCTCCCCGCTCTTTCTGGAAGGAGCGGGGAGGCATAGGAGGTATGGACCGGAGGAGCAAAATAACTAAAAAGACCTCCGGAAAAGATGGGGGGCAAAACAAGTTTGCGCTTTTAGAAGCAGAATCCTTCTATGCTTCCATTCTAACAGGAAAAGAAGAGTTTGTAAACAGTTTTTCCGCCAAAAAAGCAAAGTTAATAAAAATGTTACAATTTAACCGTGTAATATTTTCATCAATCGGAGGAATCCGTCATAGTTTTTTAGCATGGAAGTGTTTTCAAGCTTATTTTCAATATTTATGCTTTCGGGCGGCATTGTGCAAACAGCAAAGCTTCGCTGTTTTCAGTTTGGGCATCTGAAGCAGAGTCTGAAAATCGTTCTTTTTTCGGAAGGAAAAAATGTTTCTATCAGCAGAAAAGCAGAACGCGATCGGCGCGGCACCACACCTTTTGAGGCCATGGCCTCGGCGCTTGGCGGCTCGATCGGCACTGCAAACATTGCGGGAACGGCAAGCGCTATCGCAATTGGCGGCGCGGGCGCTGTTTTCTACATATGGCTTGCGGGGGTGTTCGGAATGGCTTTGAAGCTTTCCGAGATCGTGCTTGCTCTCAGATACCGTGAAAAGCGGAACGGCGAGTATTCGGGAGGACCGATGAGCTATATTGAGCGCGGAATAGGTAATAAAAAGCGTTTCTCTGCCATATCCCGCTTTGCAAAGCCGCTCGCTATCTCATACGCCGCGTTTACGCTGCTTTCTTCCTCATTCGGAACTCCGCTTGTTCAGGCAAACACGGTTGCAAGAAGCGCATCGGATTTGCTTTTAGCATTCGATCTCAAAATTTCCGATATAGCAGTCTTTGCTGCCTCCGGTCTTGTATGCGCTGCGCTGACAGGAATCGTTGTTATCGGCGGAGCAAAACGCATCGGAAGAATATCCTCACTTCTTGTGCCGTTCATGGCACTTGGCTATATTGCGATATGCTCAGCGGTGCTGTTTAAGTTTCGAGCAAACATACTTCCATGCCTCGTTAGGATATTTAAAGAAGCGTTCGGGTTTCGACAGATCGGCGGCGGCTTTTGCGGCTTATGCGTTTCAAAGGCGATGCGAGTTGGCATCTCAAGGGGCGTTTATTCAAACGAAGCTGGCGTTGGCTCATCGGCCATGGCTCATGCCTCGGCACAGACCGATTCATCCGTCCGGCAGGGCTTGTACGGTATTTTCGAGGTTTTCGCCGATACGCTCGTTATGTGTACTCTTACGGCGCTCGTAGTGCTTTCAAGCGGGGTTAATTTGCCGAGCGACCCTTCCATATCCGGAACGAGCATCGCACTTTCCGCGTTTTCAAGCGTGCTCGGGGAAAGAGCGGCAAGCGTGTTTCTTTCGGTTTCGCTGCTGCTTTTTGCTTACACCTCGATAATCGGCTGGTCTGTCTACGGGCTTTCGTCTGCAAAATATCTTTTCGGTGAAAAAGCGAAAACGCCGTTCTGCGTGATCTTTACGCTGCTGACGGCGCTCGGTGCATTCGTTCGCGTGGATATCGCTTGGAAATGCGGCGAAATATTCAATTATCTTATGGCGGCGCCGAATATTTTCGCGCTCTTGCTGCTGTCTAAGGAGGTCAAAAAAGAGATAGGATTCTATGAATAACCTGTTTTATAGGATCGCAGCGGCATAAGAGTTCAGCCACGCTCTTGCGAACGCGCAGTACTCCTCATCATCCGCGCAGAACTCAAGAAAATGAATATAGCATTGAGCCATATAGCGGCGAACGACGTGCTCGTCATATTTGCCCATTTCCGAATAGCCGCGCAAGAATTCACTTATCTCATCCTCGGTTTTCATAAATCTCTGCCCGGGGCGGCGGAATATCGCCCATGCGATATCGAAATCGCGGTCGCCTATGCCCGAAAGCTCGAAATCGAGAATTCCGCTTATATGTCCGTTTTGCCAAAGGATATTAGCGTAATGGAAATCGCCGTGGCAAAAGCATTTTGTGGCATTTGGGAGCTCTTTTTCAAAAAGAGTTTGCAAGCTTGAAAGACCGTGCTTTGAAAGCAGCTCCGCTCTCGGCGCATGAAAGAAACGCCTGTCGGAGGCCGGCTTTGCTTCGTTGATTTTCATGCTGTGCAGCTCTGCAAGGCTTCTTCCATACTCCGCAAGGAAGCGCATAGAGCGCATATCGGCATTATCGCCGACTATGTTTGAGAGTCTTTCGCCCACAAGCTCGAGCGTTACCGAAAAAGGCACGCCATCGAAGCCGAAATCTATCACCGTTGGGAAGATCGGAGATTCGAGCCGAGATAGCTGAGATAAAACAAAAACCTCGTTTTCAATACTCGCGCTGTGCTGCCGCGCCGCCTTGATATAAGCGCGAACGGTTTCGCCGCGATAGATGCCCTCGGCATGGAACACATCGTTTCCGGCGTGCGGGTATCCGAGGATACTCTTTAACTCGAATTGCTTATAAGGAAGCGAAAACGGATCGACCGTTTCGCGCCATTTTTCGGGATGCTGCATAGTTTCTCCGTTACCTGCCGTAAAGCTCGGTCAGCTCGCGAATTCGCGCGGCAAGCTTTTCGCTCGCTTCGCCCTTTTTCATGCGCCATTGCCAGTTGCCCTCGCTCGTTCCGGGCATATTTATGCGCGAGCCTTCCGAAAGGTTCAGCCAATCCTGCATCTGTGCGATAAAGAGGTTTGCTGTCGAAGCCAGTCCTACACGAAGTATAGCTTCGGCAAGCTGTTTTGCGTTTTTGGTTTTTATGCCGAGGTATTTTGCGATAAATGCGCGCTCGGCTTCGCTCGTCTGCTCAAGATAGAACAAAAGCGGCGCGTTGTCGTGCGTTCCGGTGTAACAAACGCAGTTTTTATCGTAGTTATGCGGCAGATAATCGCTCTTGCCCGAAGGGTCGAACGCGAATTCGAGTACCTTCATACCGGGATAACCGGAAGCTTTTCTCAATTCATGCACCGCTTCCGTTAAAAGGCCGAGATCCTCCGCGATGAAAGGGAGGTTCGGAAAGCGAATTTTTATTGCGTTAACAAAGCCGATGCCGGGCCCCTTGACCCAATGCCCGTTTCGCGCGGTATCGTCCGAAGCAGGCACCGCCCAATAGCTTTCGAGCGCACGGAAATGGTCTATGCGAACAGCATCATAGAGCTTTTCGGCATTCTCTATGCGGCGCATCCACCAGGCAAACCTGCTTTTCCTCATCCTTTCCCAATCATACAAAGGATTGCCCCAAAGCTGACCGTCCTCGGTGAACGCATCCGGCGGCACGCCCGCAACGAGCGTGGGTCTGCCGTCCTTATCGAGCTGAAACTGCGCTTTGTTTGCCCAGCAATCGGCGGAATCGAGCGCACAATAGATCGGCAGATCGCCGATGATACCTATGCCGCGCGAATTGGCGTATGACTTGACCTA